>ERZ791927.131-NODE-131-length-84817-cov-5.579234_pt1 | contig 84817 bp, 79 predicted proteins | sample MGYA00510130_ERZ791927 | MGnify/ENA primary metagenome ERZ791927 (study PRJEB30046, sample SAMN00792055) | human gut metagenome | study: EMG produced TPA metagenomics assembly of the A metagenome-wide association study of gut microbiota in type 2...
TTAGGCGATGCCTTCCTGATTAAAATCAAAGATTTTAATCAGGAAATAGTATCAGTCTTTCTTTTTGGAGTCCAGATAGGCGGTGAGCTTGTCCAGCGTGTCCGGCACCATTTCCACGATGCGGTCGGCAGTGGAGCTGGCAGGCTCCGCCACGGGCATCATGCGCACGTTGCCGTCCTTGACAATGAGGAAGCAAATGGGCGTCACCTTGACGCCGCCGCCCACGCCGCCGCCAAAGGGATTGTCGCCGGCCGCCGTCTTCTTGGTGAAGTCGGAACCGCCGCCGCCAAAGCCGACACTGACCTTGGACACGGGGATGATCGTCACGCCGTCGGGCGTGGAGATGGGTTCGCCGATGACGGAATTCACGTCCACCATCTCACGAATCTTCTGAATGGTACTTTCAAGCATATTGGGAATCTGGCTCATGGGTAGCACCGCCTTTTCGTTTTTTCTGAAGTTTTAGGAATTCTCTCAGCGCCCGGATGCCGTACACGATGGCAAGACCCAGAAGTCTTCCCAGCGTAATGGTCAGATCCAGCCGCGCAATGACCAGTGTTTCAGACGCGGTAAAGTCGCACTCGACCTCCACATCCCGTTTTTTTATCACGAACAGCCGTTCCAGCTGGGGCATCAGATTGCCCACCGCCGTCCAAGCCCTTCCGTAATTGACAGCGAGGTCGCAGGGGTCGCCCCCAGCCAGTATCAGCTTCAGCTCCAAGCGATTCACCCGCAGCCTCCGCCGGAAATCTCCCAGAAAGTTCAGTGCGACCTTCACCAATGGCAAAAAGTCCAGCAAACTGCCGCCTTTTTCTTTCTTATCCGCCGCAGGCTCCTGCTTGGGGGGCTGGGGCGGCTTTGGGAGAGGTTCTTCCTGTTTTTTCGGCTGTTCCGCCGCTTTTTTCGCGGGTTTCGGCTTTTTCTCCTTCTTTTTTCGGGGGAACAGGGTCAGCCGGACGGGACCTATCACGACGCGCAGCAGCGGCCCCTCCCCGCTGTACCGGGCGCTGACGCCCAGCGGCAGGATTCCCAGAAGGAATATCACGCCCAGCGCAATCCACCAGCCCATTTATGCGTCCTCCCCGGTTGGGGGCTGCTCGGGCAGCTCCACCGGCTCGCCGAATGTGATCTTCTCAATGGGGGGCAGCTCTTCCAGAGAGCTGAGGCCGAAGGTGCGCAAAAAATCCGACGTCGTCTTATACTGAATCGGACGTCCCGGAACGTTCAGACGCCCCGCCTCCTCGATGAGCTTCTTATTGAGCAGCGCCGCCACGGAATAGGCACTGTCCACGCCGCGGATCTGCTCCACCATGGCCTTCGTCGCCGGCTGATAGTAAGCGATGATGGTCAGGGTCTCCAACTGAGAAGAAGACAGCTTGGGTGGCTTTCTTGTTTCCAGCGCCTTCGTCACATAGTCCGCCATTTCCCCGGAGGACACCATCTGGTAGCCCTTTTCCAGCTTGAGAATGCGGATTCCCCGGCGCTCAAAGGCATATTTATCCGCCAGATTGTCGGCAGCCTTTTCCACATCCGACGCGTCCGTTTCCAGCGCGGCGGCAAGTCTTCCGATATCGATCCGCTCGCCCGCGGCAAAGAGAATGGCCTCAATGGCACGCTGTAGCTGTTCCGATTCCATCAGGTCATCTCCTCTCTCGGGTGCTTGTCCAGCAGACGGACGTTGGGGTTTTCCCCGCCGGGGTCGTCCTCCAGCGTCACGGAGTTCGTCTTGCACAAATCCAGAATGGCGAGAAAAGTCGCCACGACCTCCGAGCGGCTCCGGCTGCCCCGGAACAGATTTTTCAGCCGTTCCACGCCCCGCAGCAGCAGCTGACGCAGCACCTCGCCGGTTTTCCGGCCGATGGGGTACGGCTCTTTTCCCACGATGCCCCGGAAATTCGCCGTGGGCGGGGGCAACTGGCGCTGGCTGCGCTCGGCAATGATGTCCAGCGCCCGAAGCAGGTCGATCACGTCGTGCTGATAGCGGTAGCCCTGCTCCCTGCGCAAAGGTTCCGGCTCCTTGGTGAACAGGCACCGGCCGATCTCGTTTCTCGGCTCCAGCACCGCCACGGCCTGCCGGATCTGCTCCATGGCTTCCTTCCGCTTCCGCTCCACCAGCGACTGGCGCAGCAGGTCAAGCTCGCTTTCCGCCTCGGCCTGTTCCGCCGCCGACAGGAGCATTTTGGTTTTGATCAGCATCAGGTGGGACGCCATGGTGATGAACTCGCTGGCGATCTCCATGTCCATCCGCTTCATTTCGTCCAGATATCCCAGATACTGCTCCAGAATTGCGGAAATAGACACATCCTGAATTTCGATTTTATTCTTGCTCAGCAGCTCAAAAATAACATCCAGCGGCCCCTCAAAATCCTCCAGAACGTCGGATTTGGTATGGACGATGCCCTCCAGACGGTATTGCGGTTCTCCCATAGCGGCTTCCTTTGCTAAAACTAAATCAATACATACTTGTAGACATTATAGCATTCTTTTCCCCCGGGCGCAACCCTAATATTCCATTAACTTTCATGAACTTTCTTTCAGAAAATGTTGCAATTTTCGATTTTATGTGGTATCATGTTTGTAACCGAAATTCGGAGGGATGAGAAGTGGCAAAACGGAATCGTTATCGTGAGATGGAGAGTTTGATGACCAGGGTCATTATTGGCGACGCGCTGGTGTTTGCACTGTACCTGCTTTGCGCCGGTTTTGGCTGGACCGTTCTGAAGGTGACCACCGCCATTATCGCCATTCTTGGTTCCCTTTTATGCCTTGGCTGGCTGGTCATCACCGGCGAGTTCTCCCGCCGCCGGAGTCTGTGGATGGTAACGGGCTTCATCGGGATCGTTCTGTGCGTGCTGGTGTCCCTGCTTCTGGGCTATCCCGGCCCTGCGCCTACGGTGTAATTTAAGATTCGATAAAAGGGGTATGTGCCTTGACGGTACATACCCCTTCATTTTTGTTGTGTATCTGTCAGTTTGCGTTCATGCCAATCGGTTCGTAACTCAGCAGCTTTTTCTTCCAGAGTGTTTCCGTATGAATCACATCCTCAGGTTTTACCGTCTTCGGAAGAAGCTGCAAAATGGAGAACTGGAAATGTGTATATCGTTCGGGGTAGCTGCAAAGCAGCTCTTTCATCAGCTTATTCCCTCCGTGCAGCGAGTCAACATAGTGCGCCCAACGCTCCAGCAGTCCGCCTTTGCCGTACGCAGAGCCAACATACTGCCGCCCATTTTCTCTGTCAACAATGAGATATACCGCATTGACAGAGGAAAGTGCGGCATGCCACGATTCATACGCCGTGGGGTCTCTCACGATTTCCCGGAGTTCATCATAGGTGAGGACAAAATCTTCATACCCGGAAAATACCCACTTATCATGGATGGCAACAATGGGTTTCTCGTTTGTGCCTTTCTGCGCCCACGCGAGCGTACCCTTGCCCCATTCAATTATGAGCCTTCCTTCATACTCTCTCAGCAATTCAACGTGTTCCAATTCGTAAAACATATGCTGCCCCTGAAACCAGTCCTCCAGCGGGAAACCGTCCGGTTTCATATCCTGCGTATCAGGAACACAGCCGTTTACCTTGTAGCAGGCAAAGAATTTTGCTGTTGTACTCTTGTCGCTGACTAAAACACACCAGTAGTCGTACCCGTTGGTAAAGCTGTCGCTCTGGACGCAGGTATATTCCATAACCATGTTCTTTTCATAGCATTTTCTGAATTTCCTGTCCGTCAGCGAATGCCGTATCAGCTTCACCCGCTTGGGGTCAAGTCCCACTTTCTTCAAAACATCGGAAAAGTTCAGGATTGCCATACCGGTTACCTCCTTTTATCTATAGAACGTATTCCCCCCGATGAATTCCCGCACCAGACTGGTGGGGGGAATTTCGTCGTCCACGTCCGCTTCCTGAATGTAGTTGAGAATTTTGACGATGTTGCGCACCTCGTCGTAGCATTCGTCCTCCGGCTGAACTGCGGTGAGCAGGGGGAAAATGTGCTTCTTCAGCACCGCCAGTTCGTACAGTGTGGAGCTGTTGAAAATCACGTCAGCATTCTCCTGATAGGGAAAAATCCACCGCTTTTCCCCCCGCTGCACGCTGTCCCACATGGCAAGCGTATGCTGCACCGACGCGCCCCGGGTCTCGTAGTCCCGGACAATGCGCCGCAGGAGCCGCAGATAACTGGTGGGAATCCGGTTGTGATTGTCCAGATTCAAGGGCAGCAGCGGGCTGACGTAAAGGCGGAAAATCAGCTTTTTGTCCACGCTTTCCGGCAGCATGGCAGGGTTCAGACCGTGAAGCCCCTCCACAATGATGACGGAATCCGCTTCCAGACGCAGCCGCTTGCCCCGCCACTCCCGTTTTCCGGTAAGGAAGTTGAAGGACGGAAGCTCCACTTCCCCGCCCGCCAGCAGCAACGCCATATCCTCCCGGAACAGGGCGCAGTCAATGGTGTTGATATGCTCCAAATCCAGTTTACCGTCAGGGCCGGGGGCAATTTTGTCCCGGTCTATGTAATAGTCGTCCAGACTCATGAGAATGGGCTTTTTCCCATGGACGCGGAGCTGGGTGGCAAGACGGTTCGCCGAGGTTGTCTTGCCCGAGGAGCTGGGGCCTGCCAGCAGCACAGCCTTCGCCCCCCGCTGGCACACTTGATCGGCCACCTGAGAAAACCGCTTTTCGTGCAGGGCTTCGTTTACGCGGATCAGCTCCCGGATGCGGCCGGAATTCGTCAGGTCGTTGAGGTCGGCCACCGTCTGGCACTCCATCAGCTCGCCCCAGCGCTCGCCCTCGTTGAACACGCTGAAAAAGTTGGGCATAGGCGGCACCTTGGCGCAGATCTCCGGATTGCCGTCGTCCGGATAGACGAACACAAAGCCGCCGTCCGCCGGGAGAATGTCCCACACCGTCAGATACCCGGTGGAGGGCATCATCTCGCCGTAGTAATAGTCGGCAAAGTCGCCGTAGGCGTACTCGTCGAAATAATCCACCGTCCGCCAGGAAAGAAGCCTTGCCTTGTCGGTCTGCCCTTCTTCCCGGAACCGGTCGATGGCCTTTTGCAGTTTTACCCGGCGGCGGATCAGGGGAATGTCCTGCCCCACCAGCTCACTGACCCGCGCTTTCAGGGTCGAAGCGGAAAAATCCTTTGCCCCCGCAACGCTGATGTACACGCTGGAACCCAGCGTGCAGGTCATTTTTGCCGTCGCCTCCGGCCACAGCTGCCGCATGGCAAGGAAAATCGTGAACTGCGCCGTGCGGATATAGCACTCCTTGCCCGCCGGGTCGGCGTAGCGGAGCAGGCGGATTTCGCCGTTGGACGCCGCCATCGCCCGGCGCATGGACTGGCGGTCGGCCTCCGCCTCTTTCTGCCGCACGGGAATATAATTTAATGTAAAGACCTCACCGGCGATCTTCGCGGCAAGGGGTCTTTCCGTCAGCGTACTGCCGTCCAGCCCCAGCTGCTTCACCAGTTCCAGCAAACTCTGTCCCGGCTGGGGCAGTACCTTCCGTCCGTCCATTGTCAAATCCATAACGTTACCTCCTTAGGGAAATTGCACAAAACGTGTGCTATATTATAGCACACGTTTATGTTTTCTGCAAGATTTATTTTGATTTCGCCTTGCACCGCCGCAGCAGCAGATATCCAACTATGCCAATGATAAGCAGCGCCGCCATCCACGCCGGTCTTGTCCAAGCGGGGGTGGTGACGAAAATGGCCGTAGGGCCGTCCGCGCCGCCGATGATACCGATGGCCGCCGCGCCCCCGCTCTGCACAAGCTCACGGCGCAGAATGAAATAGCCGATCAGGGAAACGAAGCCGTCGTACAGCAGCCGCACGCCCCCGATCGCCGCGATTCCCAGAAACAGGAAGCGCCATGGGCTTTTCCGGTAGGTGTAGTCCTTCATCTGTTCATTCAGGTCGGCGGCCGCTTTCGCGGGGGTGCCAAGCTCGGCGTAGATTTCCTCGTCAGTCTGCCCGGCCTCCCGGCGGGCGACTATGGAGCTTTGGAAGTCGCTCATAACTCTCGCCTTTATCTCACGGGGCAGGTTCAGACGCCGCTCCACCGCGTTCACGTAGTTCTTCATTTTCTTTTCCGTCTGCGTCATGACTCTCTTCCTCCCTGCAAAAATGCGTTTACCGTATCATCAAATTCCCGCCAGACGCGCTGTCTGCGGAGGTTTTCCGCCTGCCCAGCGTCCGTGGCTTCGTAGATTTTCTTCGGTGCCGTGCGCCCCTCCCCCGTTGACCATTGGGAGCGGATCATGCCGTCATCCTCAAGGCGGTACAGGATAGGATACAGCGTCCCTTCCTTCAGGCAGAACCACCCCTGAGAGGATTTTTTCAGCTCTGACAGCAGCTCGTAGCCGTAAGCGGGCTTCTCGCAGATCAGCTTCAGCACCAGCATTTCAAGCACGCCCTTTTTTAATTGCTGGGCAAATCTGTCCTCCATCGGCTCCCCTCCTATTTAGTATTGCTAAGTATTTGTAATATAGCATTCTTTCCTGGTTTTGTCAAGCAGCAAAAAGGACTTGCTTATTTTCGGCAAGTCCTTTTTCGCTATCCCAGCTTCGTCAGTGTGGTTCCCGGATAATAGTGCACCAGAATTTCCGGGCAGGTGCTTCCGGTGACGGCCATGGCATCCGCGCCGTACTGGCTCATGCCCACCCGGTGGCCGTAGCCTCTGGTGGTGATGGTGACGGTATCCTCGGTGGTGGATATGGAAAACGCCGTGGAGCGCAGACCCAGCGCGGAGCGAAGAGAAGTCCCCTTATAGCTCGTCCCGCCGATGACGATGGTATCGACGCCGCCGCCATCGGTATAGGTCACGTCCCGGAACCAGCTTCCCGGGCTGCCGCTGAGCTTGACACCAAGGGCATCCTGAAACGCTTCCGCCGAAAAGCGCACCGTATCCGTATAATGCGCCGCCTTTTCCTCCCCGGGGCTGGCCACGGCCTGCAAATAGGGGAACTCCGTTCCCCACACCGCCGCGGCGTCCTCGGTACTGCCGCCGGAACAGGAAAAATACGTCGCTTCGATCAGCTCCCCCTCATAGGTCAGCACCCAGCCGGAGGTAGCGGCCACGGCGGCGCGTGCCTTTTCCAGCCCTTCCTCCGTGCCGCCCTGAGACAGGTAGTCTTCGTCCCCGATGTAGCCCTGACAGCACGCGCTGCGGGTGCATACGGAGCAGTCTCCGTGCTTGCCGCCGGTCTCCCACGCCTTCCGGGCATACGTCCGGGCAACCACCGACTGGGCTTCCAGCGCTTCTTCCTCGAAGGATACCGGCATTTCCGCCAGCACCACCCCAACAAGGTAGCTGTCCATATCCATCTGGGAAACCGTGCCGTCCTCCTGCCTGACCAGCACAGGAAGCCGCACAGTCTCCTGCGCCGTGGGTTGTACGGTCTGCGCCGTTGTTTCAGGCGTTGTCTCCGGCGGAGTATCCGTCTGGCGCGCCGCTATGCTCAGCACGATCCCCGGCACCACCAAACCCATGACGGCGGCGATCAGAATATCCTTTGCCAATGTTCTCATTGGTATCCCCTCCCGGAGATATGGTAGCACACGGCGGGTCAGAATGCTGTCAGAACATACACAAAGAAATACAGCCCGCAGACAAAGTCTGCGGACTGCATTCGGGGGTTAGGAACTCGGGAAAAGCAATTCAATTACTCTTATTGTGGCAGGCACCGCACGCGGCACAGCCGGCGCAGTTGCCGCCGCAGGAGGACTTTCCCTGTTTTTTGTCGTGTACCATGCTGCGGATAATCAGAGCAACCACTGCCAGAAGGACGAGACTGATAAGAATTGTACCGATATTCGCGCTGATCCATTGCAGCATAAAAATCACTCCATTTCAGAACATTGAAGCTTGGAGCCAGACGTATCGTCTGGCTCCAAAACGATCAGACTTTCGAGAGCTTGGTGGCTTCCTTGTAGGGCTTGAACAGCATGTACAGCATCCCCGCCAGAGCAGCCAGAGCGAAGATCAGACCGATCACGCTGGCGTGGCCGAGGAACAGGTTGCCGAACTGGTTGATCATCAGGGCGATGATGTAAGCGAAGCCGCACTGATAGCCGATGGCGAACCAGGTCCACTTGGCGTTGTTCATCTCACGCTTGATGGCGCCGATAGCCGCGAAGCAGGGGGCGCACAGCAGGTTGAACACCAGGAAGGAATAACCGGTAATGCCGTTGAAAGCATTGGCAAGGTTCTGATACACGGTTCCGTCTCCGCCGCCGTACAGGATGCCCAGAGTACCAACGATGTTCTCCTTGGCGACCAGACCGGTGATGGAAGCGACAGCCGCCTGCCAGTTGCCCCAGCCCAGAGGCTTGAACACCCACGCCAGCACGCTGCCGATGGCAGCCAGAATGGAGTAGTCGATTTCTTCCTCGCCCAGCATCCGGAAGGTGCCGTCAACGAAGCCGAAGTAAGTGGTGAACCACACGAAGATGGTGGACAGCAGAATGATGGTGCCGGCCTTCTTGATGAAGCTCCAGCCGCGCTCCCACATGCTGCGCAGGACGTTGGACACGGTGGGCAGGTGGTAAGCAGGCAGCTCCATAACGAAGGGAGCAGGCTCACCGGCGAACATCTTGGTCTTCTTCAGCATAATGCCGGACACGATGATGGCGGCCATGCCGATGAAGTAAGCGGAGGTAGCAACCCATGCGCTGCCGCCGAACAGGGCGCCCGCGATCATGGCGATGAAGGGAACCTTCGCGCCGCAGGGGATAAAGGTGGTGGTCATAATGGTCATCCGGCGGTCACGCTCGTTTTCAATGGTACGGGACGCCATGATGCCGGGAACGCCGCAGCCGGTGCCAACCAGCATGGGGATAAAGGACTTACCGGACAGGCCGAATTTCCGGAAGATACGGTCGAGAACGAATGCGATACGGGCCATGTAGCCGCAGGCTTCCAGAATGGCCAGCAGCAGGAACAGCACCAGCATCTGAGGCACGAAGCCCAGAACCGCGCCGACACCGGCCACGATGCCATCCAGAATCAGGCCGCTGAGCCATTCAGCCGCATTAGCCTTCTCCAGCAGGCCGCCAATCAGAACAGGGATACCGGGCACCCAAACGCCGTAGTTTGCGGGGTCGGGTTCTTCGCCTTCCAGCGTTTTAAGCGCTTCTTCATAGTCAGCCAGAGAAGCGGTCTCCTCGGTGATCTCCAGAGTCTCCTCATCTTCAACCTCGTAGGTGAAGTCGCCGGTGGGAGCGGTGCCGTTTTCTTCCACGTAGGCGTCGTAGCCGTCTACGATCAGGGACGCCGCGCTGTACTCGTCGGCAGCGTCGTTGTAATCGGCGGAGCCGATGCCGAACAGGTGCCAGCCGTCGCCGAACAGGCCGTCGTTTGCCCAGTCGGTAGCGGCAGCGCCCACACCGACCATGGCGATGTAGTAAACAAGGAACATGACAACTGCGAAGATGGGCAGGCCCAGCCAGCGGTTGGTCACGATCTTATCGATCTTATCGGAGGTGGTCAGCTGACCGGCGGAGTGCTTCTTGTAGCAGCGCTTGATGACCTCGCCGATGTAGATGTAGCGCTCGTTGGTGATGATGCTCTCGGCGTCGTCGTCCAGCTCCTTCTCGGCAGCTTCGATGTCGGCCTCGATGTGAGACATGGTCTCCTTGGTCAGACCCAGCTTCTGCATCACCTTGTCGTCACGCTCGAAGATCTTGATGGCGTACCAGCGCTGCTGCTCCTCGGGCAGGCCGTGAACGGTGGCCTCCTCGATGTGGGCAATGGCGTGCTCCACAGGGCCGGAGAAGGTGTGCATGGGAACGGTCTTGCCGTTCTTCGCAGCGTCGATCGCAGCCTCGGCAGCAGCCATAACGCCGTCGCCCTTCAGGGCGGAGATCTCGACGACCTTGCAGCCCAACGCCTGAGACAGCTCGTCGATATTGATCTTGTCGCCGTTCTTGCGGACGATATCCATCATGTTGATGGCGATGACCACAGGGATGCCCAGCTCGGTCAGCTGGGTGGTTAAGTACAGGTTCCGCTCCAGATTGGTGCCGTCGATGATGTTCAGGATGGCGTCAGGCCGTTCCTCGATCAGATAATTCCGGGCGACCACTTCCTCCATGGTGTACGGAGACAGAGAATAAATGCCGGGCAGGTCGGTGACGGTGACGTCGGAATGCTTCTTCAGCTTGCCTTCCTTCTTCTCCACGGTGACGCCGGGCCAGTTGCCCACGAACTGGTTGGAACCGGTGAGGGCATTGAACAGTGTCGTTTTGCCGCTGTTGGGGTTGCCCGCAAGGGCAATTCTGATATCCATGATACTCTCCTTCTGTTAGCTTCCGCTAACGTTTTATCAAAATCAGGGCTTGCGTCCCTATGATTTACTGGGGTCTTACTGGATCTCGATCATTTCGGCGTCGGCCTTACGGATCGACAGCTCGTAGCCGCGGACGTTGACTTCCACCGGATCGCCCAGCGGAGCAACCTTCCGCACGTAAACGGTGACGCCCTTGGTAATGCCCATGTCCATGATTCTGCGCTTGACGGCGCCCTCGCCGTGGAGCTTCACCACGGTAACGGTGTCGCCGACCTTGGCCTGCTTCAGTGTTTTCATACCGATTCCTCCTTTTTTCCTCGTTAAACCATGATTTTTTGTGCCATTTCCTGGCTGATGGCTATCCGGGACTCCTTCACCTTGACGATGACGTTGCCGCCCATCGTATTGATGACCGACACCACCCCGCCGACGACGAACCCCAGATTCTCCAGATGCTGTTTGACTTCCGGCTTTCCGCCGATTCGCTTGATGACGTATTCCTCGCCGGTATCCGCAACCGTAAGCGGCATGGAGAACACCTTCTTTTTCTGAACTTTTAGATTAGCAAAAGCTAACCTAAAGGCGCTAATATAGGTTAGCTCTCGCTAACCTCCTGTATAATAGCCCACCTTAAACAATTTGTCAAGTGATTTTTAAGGATTTTTTCATTTTGTCAAAGTATGACAAATCCTGCCGGAAAACGCCAATAGAAACCGGTCAGAATGCGATATTGCTATGGGCGGTTTTCCCACAGAGAAAACCGCCCGCAACTCTATCACGATCTGTCATGAATGAATTGGAGCATACAGTCCTTCAGACTCTGCATACCATCTGTCAGCTTCATTTTGCGGCTGGTGCCCATGCCCAGCTCCCGCAGCCTTGGCGGGTCCACGGGGACGCACAGCACATCGTCCGTCCTGCCCCGGATCATCAGCTCCGTCATCATGGTTACGCCCAGCCCGTGTCCCACCATCCGGATAACCGTCTCGTCGTCCACCCGGGAAACGCTGGCGTTGAGCTTCACGCCCACGGAGTCCATGGCCGCGTTGACGTCAATGTCAAATCTGCCGTAGGGCATCAGAAATTCCTGCCCGGAAAATTCCTCCAACGGGAAGGTTGTGCGGCCGTTGAGGGGGTAGTCCTTGGGGAGGATCGCGTACATTTTCTCATTATACAGGGGCGTCCAGTCGCAGAAGCTGTAATTCTGTCGGCTGGCAAAGATCACGTCGGTCTGGCCGCTTTCCAGCAGCTCGTAGGGTTCCAGGGCGTTATCCACCATCCGGAGATCCACGCTGACATCCGGGCAGACGCGCTTGTAGCGGTAAAGCAGCTCCGGCATCCAGTGCATGGCGATGCTGGCGTAGGCCGCAATGCGGATGACCTCCTTTTTCTGCTCGGAAATGGCGTTGATCTGGTTCTCCAGGTTGGCATTGGCCTGCAAAAATTCCCGGATGGCGGGCATGAGCTGCCGCCCCTGAGGACTGAGCTGGATGCCGTTGTGGTCACGCTGCAACAGGGAAAAGCCCACCTCCCGTTCCAGGGCGTCCATCATGTGGGTCAGTCCCGACTGGGTGTAGCCCACCACCTCCGACGCTTTGGTGAAGCTGCCAAGGTCGATTGCCGTCATAAGAATTTCCAGTTTCTTGCTGTCCATAGACCGCACTCCATTTCATATCTATTACATTTTCTAATACCCCTATTATAAACATGGACTTCTCAGAATGCAAGGGAAATGTTAGAATATCGTCAAACAGAAGGAGGCAGAATAAAATGCAGAAACATCTTACATTCAAGCAGAAGATTCTGGTGGCCGGAACGCTGTTCGGCATGTTCTTCGGTGCCGGCAACCTGATTTTCCCCGTTCATCTCGGTCAGCTGGCCGGACGGAACGTCCTTCCCGCCATGATCGGCTTTATCATCACGGCTGTCGGTATTCCGATCATGGGCGTAGCCGCCATCGGCAACACCCACTCCGACGGCTTGCAGCAGCTGTCCAACAAGGTCGGCAAGGGCTACGGCTACGTCTTCTCCTGCCTGCTCTACCTGACCATCGGCCCCGGCTTCGCCATTCCCAGATGCGCGACCACCTCTTTCACCGTAGGCGTCGCCCCCATGCTGGGTGCGGGCGCGTCCGAGTCCATTGCCCTGCTGATTTTCTCCGTGATCTTCTTCGCCATCGTGCTGATTTTGTCCCTGCGCCCCGGCGAGATCACCGTCTGGATTGGTAAGGTCATCACCCCCATCTTTCTGGTCTTCCTCGCCATTCTGGTGGTGACGGCGCTGATCAATCCCTCCACCTCCGTTTCCGACGTGGAGCCTGCCGCCGGTTATCAGACCGGGGCGCTTTCTCTGGGCTTCATTGAGGGCTATAACACCATGGACGCCATTGCCGGTCTGGCCTTCGGCATCGTGGTCATCGACATCATCCGCTCCATGGGCGTTACCGACGATTCCGACGTGGCAAAGGATGTTCTGTCCTCCGGACTGCTCACCAGCATCCCCATGATCGTTATCTACGTTACCACCATTCTCATGGGCACCCAGTCCAGAGGTCTGTTTGAGACCTCCGAAAACGGCGGCATCGCCCTGGCGCAGATCTCCGGTCACTACCTGGGACGGGCGGGCAGTCTCGTTCTGGCAGTCACCATCACCTGCGCCTGCCTGAAAACCGCCATTGGTCTCGTCACCAGCTGCTCGGACGCTTTCTCCCGCATGTTCCCCAAGGGACTTTCCTACCGCGCCTGGGCGGTGATATTTACCGTACTTTCCTTCCTGATCTCCAATTTCGGTCTGTCCAAGATCATCAGCTATTCCCTGCCGCTGCTGCTGTTCCTGTACCCGCTGGCGATCACCCTGATTCTGCTGGCGCTGTTCGGGAATTTGTTCCATCACGACCGGGCTGTCTATGTCAGCGTCACGGCCTTCACCTGCATCGCCGCCCTGTTCGATCTTGCCAAGGCGCTGCCCGCGAATCTGAAAACCGCCCTTCATCTGGACGGCGCGGTCGGCCTTGCGGAGAAGATTCTCCCCTTCTTCGACATCAGCCTCGGCTGGGTTCTCCCCGCCTTTGTGGGTCTTGTTCTGGGTCTGGTTATTCACTTTGCGAAAAAGCAGAAGGTCGCCTGATGCTTACATAAAAATGTGCCGGAGCTTCCGCTCCGGCACGTTTTGCGTTTTGTCAATGTGCAAACTGGCTCTGATACAATTTGGCATAGAAGCCGTTCTTGGCAAGCAGTTCCTCGTGCTTGCCCTGCTCCACGATGTGGCCGTCCCGCATGACGAGAATCCTATCCGCTTCCCGGATGGTGGACAGGCGGTGGGCGACGATAAAGCTGGTGCGCCCGCGCATCATGGTGTCGAACGCCTTCTGAATCTTGATCTCCGTCCGGGTATCGATGGAGGAAGTCGCCTCATCCAGAAACAGCATGGGCGGCAGGCACAGCATCACCCGGGCGATGCACAGCAGCTGCTTCTGTCCCTGAGAAAGGCTGCCGCCGGACTCGCCGATAACGGTATCATACCCCTGAGGCAGACGCATGATGAAGCTGTGGGCGTGAGCCTGCTTTGCGGCGGCGATGATTTCTTCCTCAGTCGCCTCCGGCTTGCCCATGGCGATGTTCTCCCGGATCGTCCCTGCTTTCAGCCATGTGTCCTGAAGCACCATGCCCACGCTCCTGCGCAGCTCGCCCCGGTTCATTTTCTGGGTATTGACCCCGTCGAGAAGGATTTCGCCCCCGTCCGGGTCGTAAAACCGCATGAGAAGGTTGATAAAGGTAGTCTTTCCGCAGCCCGTGGGGCCGACGATGGCCACCCGCTGGCCGGGCTTGACGGACAGGTTGAAGTCCCCGATCAGGGGCTTGTCCGGCGTGTAAGAGAAGCGCAGGTCTTTGATCTCCACCGCGCCCTCCACCTTTTCCGGACGCTCCGGATGCTCCGGCTCCGGGGTGCGTGCCGGGGCCTCGATCAGCTCGAACACCCGCCCCGCGCAGGCCAGCGCGTTCTGCAGTTCCGTCACCACGCCGGAGATCTCGTTAAAGGGCTTGGTGTACTGGTTGGCGTAGTTCAGGAAGCTGGTGAGGTTGCCCACGGTGATGCCGCCGGAAATGGCGATCAGCGCACCGCTCAGGCCCACGCCCGCATACACCACGGAGTTGACGAACCGGGTACTGGGATTCACCAGAGACGAGAAGAAAATCGCCCGCAGAGACGCCTTTTGCAGCCGTCCGTTGATCTCGTCGAACTGCTCCATGGACGCCTTCTCATGGCCGAAGGCCTGCACCACCTTGATATTGCCGATGGTCTCGTCGATCAGGCCGGTCTGCTCGCCCCGGGTAACGGACTGGAGCTTGAACATGGAATACGTCCGTGTCGCAATGAAATTCGCCACCAGCAGCGACAGCGGCGTAATGCAGACCACCACCAGCGCAATGCCCCAGTGAATGCGAACCATGAAAACAAGCGTTCCCAGAATGGTCATCACGCCGGTAAACAGCTGGGTAAAACCCATGAGCAGTCCGTCAGCGAAGGTGTCCACGTCAGCGGTCACCCGGCTGACCACATCGCCCTGAGGCTGTTTATCAAGATAGGAAAGGGGCAGCACCTGAATATGCCGGAAGGCTTCGTTCCGGATGTCCCGGGTAACGCCGTAGGTCATGTGGTTGTTGATCTGATTCATGAGCCACTGCGCCAGCGCCGCCACGGCGGCGCAAATCGCCACGTTGCGCAGATAGCCCCACATGGCGGTAAAATCCACCCGTCCGGCATCGATAATGCAGTCAATGGCATTTCCCACCAGAATGGGGATATATAAACTCATGACCACGTACAGCGTCGCCAGCAGCAGCGACGCGACCAGCCCAACCCAATAGCGCCGGATGCGGCGCAGTACCTTCCGCAGGATCGCCATCTGATTAGCCATTTTGCACCGCCTCCTTGGGGAACTGGGAATAGTATATCTCCTGATAAACCGGGCAGGATTCCAGAAGCTCATCGTGGGTACCCTTCCCCGCCAGAATGCCGTCGTCCAGCACCAGAATTTCGTCCGCATACCGCACGGACGCCGCTCTCTGGGAGACGATGAAGGTCGTCGGCGGATCATCCATTCTGCGGATGGCCATACGAAGACCCGCGTCGGTAGCATAGTCCAGCGCGGACGCGCTGTCGTCCAGAATCAGGATGCGGGGCTTCCGCACCAGAGCACGGGCAATGGTGAGACGCTGGCGCTGACCGCCGGAGAAGTTGACGCCCCCCTGTTCCACGGGTGCGTCCAGTCCGTTTTCCTTGCCCTCGACCACTTCTTTCGCCTGAGCTATGGTCAGCGCTTCCCACAGCTCGTCGTCCGTGGCGCTGGCGTTGCCCCAGAGCAGATTCTGCCGGATGGTGCCCTTGAACAGCACCGCTTTCTGGGGAACAACGCCAATGGCCTGCCGCAGGGACGTCAGGTCATACGCCGCCGTCTCCACGCCGTCCAGCAGCACCTTTCCTCCAGCCGCGTCATAGAGCCTTGGAATCAGGTTCACCAGCGTCGTCTTGCCGGAACCGGTGCCGCCGATGATGCCGATGGTCTGCCCCGGCCGGGCGGTGAAGGTAATGTGCTCCAGAGAGGGATTTCCCGCGCCGTCATACCGGGCGGTCACATCCTGAAATTCCACCTGTCCCTTCAGATCCGCAGCCGTGCGGGTGCCGTTTTCCTGACCCGGCTCCAAATCCAGCACAGACGCCACCCGGTTCCCGCAGGCGACGGCCTTGGTGATGGTGATGATCAGGTTTGCCATCTTGATCAGCTCCACCAGAATCTGGGACATATAATTGTAGAGGGCAATGACCAGTCCCTGTGTCAGCACGCCGCTTTCCACCTTCAGCGCACCCACATGCACCAGCAGCACCACCGCCAGATTGATGACCACGTAGGTCACAGGGTTCATCAGGGCGGAAATCCGTCCTGCGGACAGCTGCTTGCGGGTCATGTCCTCCGTTTTTTCCTCAAAGGACGTAACCTCCGCGTCCTCCTTGCAGAAAGCCCGCAGCACCCGAACGCCCGTCAGATTCTGCCGGGACGCGGAGGTCACGCTGTCAAGGGACGCCTGCACCCGCCGGTACATGGGCATGGTGATCAGCATAATGCCGAAAACGATGATGCACAGCACCGGAATGACCCCGGCGAACACCAGCGCCGCCTGAAAATCGATGGTAAAAGCCATGACCATGGCGCCGAACACCACGAAGGGCGAGCGCAGCAGCAGCCGCAGCGTCAGGTTCACGCCGTTCTGCACCTGATTGATGTCGGAGGTCATCCGGGTGATCATGGTGGATGCGCCCAGCTTATCGACCTGACTGTAGCTTAAGTTCAGAATATGCTCCAGCACCGTATGCCGCAGCCGTGTGGAAAAGCCCACCGCCGCCACAGCGGAAAAATACTGCGCTGTCACCGAGCTGGCAAGCCCCACGACGCCCAGTCCGATCATGACGGCGCACATTTTCACAATGTAGCCCCGGTCGCCGCTGCCGATGCCCTGATCCACGATACTGGCCACAACCAGCGGCACCAGCAGCTCAAACGTGGCCTCCAGCAGCTTGAACAGCGGCCCAAGGACACATTCTTTTTCATAGCCCTTCAGATATTTGAGAAGTTTTTTCATACGCTCACCTCATAACGGCGTCATTATAACACCCTTCTTGCCGGAAAGCAATGTCGTGTCGCATAAAACGGGGCAATTTGTCAGCGCCGTTCCCCACCTACGCCGCGGAAATCGGTGGTTTGCCTGAAAAAGCAGTTGACATTTCCGCCAATTCCGGATATAATGAGTTGGCTAAGGAAATGCTAGTGTAGCACAGTCGGTAGTGCATCTCACTCGTAATGAGAAGGTCGCCTGTTCGAGTCAGGTCACTAGCTCCAGAAAAACACCCGGTTTTCTAGTAAAACCGGGTGTTTTCATAACTTTTTGAGGTGGTTTGAAAGACCCCAAAATTGGCTTGGCGTTAATTTGGCGTTGTTTTTTTGAAGTATACAAATTTTTGAAAAATCGGGATTTTGAAAAACCGGATTTTCCGAACTTTTTTTAGGTGTTTTATTTTTGGTGAAAAATAGACGCAACTGGACAGGAAAAATTGATTATTCCGCAAACTCGGAGAATACTGAACTATTTCGGTTGCTTTTGATCCAATGATAACATGACGATTTTGGATGAAACCACAACTTTTCAGAAGATACCAAAAGTTACTGAGCGCACCATTATTTGGCGTTATTTTCTATGATGGAAAGCTGGTTTCAGTGCCTCAATCATAAAACAAAGCAGGTAGGACATGGAATCCGACCTGCTTTGTTTTATACCTGAGTATTTATGCTCCGGTTTTGCAGAGCATATTTTCAAGGGCGTTGGATGCTGTGCGATCATTTTCTTTCAGGGCGTGGGCGTAGATGTTCATGGTCGTGGAAGCCTGTGCATGGCCCAAGCGGTTGGACACGGTACGAACATCCTGATGTGCGGCGATCAGCAAGGTAGCTGAGGTATGACGCAATCCGTGGAACGGAATGTGCGGAAGCTGATCGGCTGGCTCCTTGCCTGCATTGTAGCGATCAATAGCATCCTGGAAGGTGGCATATGGTGTAGAGTAACTCATCATGGAGCCGTCAGACTGGGTAAAGAGCCAGTTATTGCCTTTCCAGTAGGCACCCAGCGATTCCTTTGTTTTGGTCTGCTCGACCATCAAATTGCAGAGCCGGTCTGTCAGGAATCTGGGGATGCTGACCTCTCGACGGGAGTTTTTCGTTTTCGGTGCTTTGCAGACCTGCTTGCCGTCCACCACTGCTGCGGCTTTGGTGACGCTGACGGTGCTGTTCTCAAAGTCAATATCAGACCATTGCAGCGCCAGCATTTCTCCTTTCCGCAGCCCGGAGAAGACTGCCAGATTAAAAAGAACTCTGAGCTGTTCTGGCATGGTTCTGGTCAGCGTGTAATCACCAACCTGATACTGGATGCCGGTATCATCCACCCGGCGATGGCCCCGTGTGTAGATTTCATAGGGCTTTTCAATGAAATCAAGGAAGCAGCCTACCTGTGCCGGTGTGAAGAACTTCAGCTTATCTGCAACATCCTCACCGTGGGTGCGAACCTTGTCACAGGGATTCCGGTTCAGGACTTCCCAGTCCACAGCGGTTTTGAGAATGGAGGACAGAACATTGGCTGTTTTGGCAATGGTTCCCTTGCTGTAGCCTCCGGGCTTGCCGTCCCGCCGCACACCGTCTTTTGTCATGGACACATAGAAGGCGTTGACATTGTGGGGTTTGATTTCCGTCAGGATCATGTTACCGAGCATGGGAAGAATTTTGTCATCAATTTCTGCGTTGTACTTTTCCAGCGTACCCGGCTCAAGATTTTGAGAAGCGTATTCTTCTCGCCACCGGTCAACGAACTCTCGCAGGGTGGTTTTTTCTCCCGCCAGAACCAACCCATTTTTTACACGGTTCTCAAAGTCGATGGCAAATGCCTGTACCGCCTTTTCCTTTTTCTTTGGTGACAGGTCTTTCGGGGGTGTAAAAGTGGTTGTTTCTCTTTTACGATGTCCGTTCAGGTCGAAACCAGCATATACGGAAATCTGGTATGTACCATTGCGTTCTCTGATTGTTGCCATTGTGTTGGCTCCTCCATTTCTTTTAGTTTATGCAATTACTATACCGAGAAAAATGGGGTTGCACCACTTTGTCAAGAACCGAACTTTTTTGCTGTAAAAAATTCGATTATTCGAAAAACTATTAGAGTTTTTCTACTCTACGGCGGTAACGCAAACAGGCTCAAACAGGGACAGCACCTGTTCGAGATTTATTAGATGCTTATTCCCACTTTTGATGGACGGGATCGTGCCATCGGCAATCAGCTTGCGAAGGGTATATTCGGTGATTTGGGTTTCGGGATCAAGCTGCTTGAAGTAGTCAGCTGCTTGTTTGATACTTCGGATTTTGCACATAATATTACCTCCGGTGTGATGGATATAGATCATCAAAGTCACATGAATGCGCTGGAAGAAAAGCTCCTCCAGCGCATGGTATCTGACGTTGATGTGGTAGCGCCGGTTGTTTGTCCACATATAAACATACGAATTCCGGCGTTGCGTTTTTAAGATACCTTGATGTTACGTCCACCATTTTTGCCACGCACCCCTGGTGGAAGGAATGATACAAGCCGCCGTTGGCATGGCTGTCATAGCTCCACAGTACCGCTGCCCGATAGCTGGCGGATACCGCAGGGCTTCCCCCTAGTCCTTGGGAGAGCGTGAGCAAGTTTCATTGTCCCCTATGGATGTGTGATATGCCCAGAGTGCCACACTGGGCTTGGAGGTTGCGTAGATCGCTCGGATGGCTTCTTGAAAGGCATCTGTCATGGCGGCGCTGCCCCTGAGAACATCCATAGGTGTTTGTGCTTGTACCATTGTCTGTTCAGTTTTCAAGGTTCAGGAAGGTCAGTGAAGTCTGATAAATATATTGGTGCTGTAGAATGTGGACGAATTATGCCACCATATGCTGTTTTGAAGCAGATTGTTCAAGTGCTTGAAATAGATGGAAATACTCTTTTTTACGAAAACGCAAATGAAGGGGCAAGCAAAATGGCCGACATTTATTTACGGAAAATGGATCCAACTACGCAGAAACTTGCTATAGAACTTTTGCAAACTATGGCTAACTTTCGATACCCCAAAACACATAAGAAAAACAAATAGGGAAAGGTGTCCATTCGGATCTGACGAACCAAATGGACACCTTTTCTTAATTTGCATAATGCTTCCAGGTGTGATATTATATTCGTATGAAATGACTATATCAGGGAGGTGATTTCTGTGCGGATTGCAATTTGTGATGATGAAGCCGATCAGCGTGAGGTGATGCTATCATTTGTCCGTCAGTACAATCCAACGTTGGCTGTAGATGCATACGATGCTGCCATAGACTTACTACTTGCAGTCGAGCAGATTCCATACGACATTGTATTTATGGATATTGAAATGCCCGCACCAAATGGTTTTGAGGTTGCGCAGCAGCTAAAAGTCAAATCAAATTCCCCACTGGTGATTTTTGTAACCAAGAGTAACTCCTATACCATTCAGGGCTATGGCGTTGCTTTCCGTTACCTTGCCAAGCCAATTTCATATGCGATGTTTTCATCCGTCCTCTCCCTGGCATTAAAAGAACGGGAACCCGCAAAAGTTTCTATTGTCTGTGATGGTGTTTACCGTGTTGTCACTGTGAATCAAATTCTATATTGCGAGGCTATGGATCACAGGCTGACAGTCCATACGCTTGAAAACTGTTTTTACTCAAGGATGCCCCTCACAGAATTTATCTCCCAACTGCCTTTGGAGGATTTTGCGCAGCCTCATAAAAGCTATCTGGTAAACCTGAATTATGTGCAGAGTGTAGGATCAAATGATGTGGTACTTGCTTCAAACCAAAGCGATATCCCGATTCCGCTGAGTAAAGGAAAGAGAAAACAATTCATTCAAAGGTTGGGTGATTACATTGGCAGATAATTTCATCTATTCGCTCGTTGAATTGGGCACGGTTGCTGTTGAAGTGGTATTGATTCTGTTATATTGCAATCGCCTGAATGTAAAATCCACTATGTCTACTGGCATAACTGCTGCGTGCTATGCGCTATTCCTGACGCCATTGGCTATTATGAGTTTATGCTCGGCCATGCCTGCCTGGCGCATTGGGTATTCTTTTGTTGGACTGGCTCTTCTTTATCGGTTCTGCTATGACATTGATTGGCCTAACAGCATATATTTGACTGCTGTTTTCCTAATTTTATCACTTGCTTCAGATATATTATGTTCCTATGGTTTCGATGTGATTGGGATTGAAAACAACGGTCTTTCAGGAAGCGCCTTTGAACGAATTGCCTACAATGGAATTGCGAAACTACTGCATCTAATCTTGATACAAACTGTTCCTTTTTTGATCCGGAGAAAGCAGCCCCGCATTTCTTTTGTCGGGATCATTCCATTGCTTACCGCCCAACTTGCCAGCCTAATGATCTGCTTGTGCCTGTATTTTACAGGCGTTAGTACCGGGGAAGTCCCTTTAGGAACCATTGTTGGTGTAGTCGCAACACTCTATGTCAATATCGTGATATGTTTTTATGTAGAAGCAATCAGCGCCAAGAATGACTTAGACCGAGAAAAAGAACTGATGGAAAGAGAGTACCAGCATGACCTAAAATATTATGAATCCATCAAGAAAAGTCAAGAAGAGACTCGTTCCTTGTGGCATGAAATCAGAAAATACCTCAACACAATTCACGCTTTGGTTGACGGTGGTCAAAACAGCGCCGCAGTACAATGCATGGATGAAGTTGAGCAACATTTTGGCGGACTCACAATCAACGTTGATGTGGGGAACAGTATTATTAACAGCATTTTGAGTGTTGGATTACATCAGGCACAGGAAAACCACATCCCGTTTTATATAGATGCTTGGGTTTCTGCAGACCTAGGTGTGTTACCACAAGACCTATTCATTATACTAGGAAATGCGATTGATAATGCGATTGAGGAATGCTGTCAGATACCGGTTGAGCAAGAACCTCATATTCAAGTATCTATTCATCAGAAGGGGAAAATGCTTGCCATTAAGGTAGAAAATCCTTGCCGCTCTCAGTCTACGCCAAAACCCGGAAAGATTCACGGCTATGGACTGAAAAATGTACAACGGTGTGTTGACAAATATAATGGTGAACTTCAGGCAACCATTCACGAGAATGTGTTTCACTTCTTTGTGTTGCTGAATATGAAGTAGGAAACGATGAATTTTGATTTTGTAATCAGGGCAGGCAATGCTAAGAAAAAGTTGTGGCTACACCGCAGCAGAAAACCACATATTCCGCTGCTGAAGTGGCTGCATTGGAAGAAAGCATCTTGAAACTGAAAACGGGAAATGACGAGCTGCGGCGGAAGCTGAAGCATATGAATGAGGTCTTTGCCAATGTTCAGAGAGCCCGTTTCGGTCAGTCCAGCGAAAAAACAGCTATGTTCTGCACGACCAGACCAGTTTTTTCAATGAGGCGGAAAAAGAGCAAAATACCAAAGCGGAGGAACCGACACCGGATACCATTTTGGTCCCTCAGCATGAGCGGAAGAAGCGCAGTCAGGCTGAGATGCTGAACGGCCTCCCGGAAGAGGAAGTGCTTCTGGAACTGCCGGAAGACCAACTGGTCTGTGGCAAATGCGGCGGGAAAATGAAACCCATTGGCAAGAAATTCCTGCGCCACGAAATGCAGATCATCCCCAAGCAGATGAAGCTGCTGGCTTACTACGCCGTTACCTACGCCTGTAACAGCTGCGAAAAGGATACGGGCTTTGCCCATATCGTGATCGTGAAGCCGCCGGTTCCGCTTATGAAATATTCCCTGGCCTCGCCCTCGACAGTGGCGTACATCATGACCCAGAAGTATGTGGATGGTCTGCCCCTGGCCAGGCAGGAAAAGATATGGGCCAGAGAAGGGATTTTCCTCAGCCGTGCCACCATGGCAAACTGGGTGACCCAGTGCAGTCAGAGTTGGCTAAAACCCCTGTACAAACACATGAAGCAGGAACTTCTGACCCATTCCGTGATCCATGCGGATGAGACTGTTGTGCAGGTGCTGAAGGAGGACGGAAAGCCCGCAACCTCGGAATCCCGGATGTGGCTGTACGCCAGCGCCGCCCTGATCCGGCACCAGGTACGTCTCTTTGAGTACCAGCCGCACCGCAGCGGAAAGCGGCCGGTGGCTTTTCTGAACGGCTTTACCAGTGCTTTGGTGACGGATGGCTACCAGGGATATAACCTGCTCACCAAGGTCACCCATTGCGGCTGCTGGTCTCACGCCAGAAGAAAATGGCGGGAAGCAATGCCGGAGGGCGCAACGGTAAAAAACAGTAAAGCCGCTGTTGGCTTCCAATACTGCAACAAGCTGTTTGCACAGGAGCGGAAATGCGCTGCCTATAAACCCAAATATCGCCAGGAATACCGCCAGAACAAGGAACTGCCCCTTCTGGGGGAGTATTATGCGTGGCTAAAAACAATCCACCCGGAAAAGGGCAGCAAACTGGAAGAAGCGGTGCGCTACAGTCTGAACCAAAAGCAGCAGCTCACAGCATCCCTATCTAACGGCGAGGTGCCGATCTCCAACAACCTGGCAGAGAACGCCATCCGCCCCTTTACCCTTGGCAGAAAGAACTGGCTGTTTTGCGATACCACAAAAGGAGCTGAGGCCAGCGCCATTGTGTATTCCCTGGTGGAAAGTGCAAAGGCAAACGGTATTGAGCCCTTTGCCTATCTCCAGCATGTGTTGGTGGAGCTGCCGTACCTGGGAAAAAACCAATCCCACGAAGAATTGGAATCGTTCATGCCTTGGGCACCCTATGTCCAACAGGAATTCGGTGGGAAGAATTCGGATGCTTATGTGAATACCTATCTCGACTAACATGCAGGCCCGTGGTTGCGGGCCTGCATGTTTTATAGACGGGTGGCTGTTGAGCGCTTACTTTGTAAATCTCTGCTCATGAAAATACCCCCGTATCCCGGACTCTACGAGACTGCCATAGACTCTACGCCAGTCTCGTAAACTATCCGTTACTATACGAGGGTATTGTTTCATATTGGAGAGCGATTTACAATCCGAGAATAGAATTGACGGTTACTATTCAGTATCCATGGCAGATAGAAATGCGGGCATCCTTGCCAATTCCAGAAAGGGATACTGGCGGATAGCATCCAGCCCTATACTGCAAACAGCCCTCTCAAACCAAAGGCTTGAAAGGGCTGGATTCCAGTTCTTTTACTCTTACTACCGCAAGTCTGTAGCGGCATAAACAGGGGAGGAGCCATGTACCAGACCGGTACGCACGGTTCTGTGGGAGGTCGGCTGGCTATTCAATAGCTAGCCTCCTACCCGATTATGTTAACGTGAGTTAACCGAAACATTAATTTCATCGTTTGGATTTCTTCGAATTAATAAGATTTTGCCTCTTGTGGCAGGAACTCGTTTTGTATAGTACGTTCCAGCTAACGTATTAGCATCATCAAGGCGCAACTCATTATATCCAGCAAACTGAGTTAACCCTGATGCAAGATCCTCGGAATGATTGGTATATGTAAACTTTAACACAGTCCCATGTGAGCTTTCTGAATCCAAACAAACTAAATCACTGTAGGACTTGGAAGTTGGAAAGATACTGGTACACTTCATTCTATTCCAAGACTGTTCAATTTCCAACTGCATATCAACTTTTTTGTTGACACAATTCTCCTCAAACGAAGACTCTAGCACACCTTCCCAAGATCCATTTAAATCTGGAACACCTAAGAATTTATTAATCCAACGGATCCGCCAAAGCCGTTTATCAAACAACCAATTAATTACTGCGAATACAGTACCAACGGTTATTTGAGAAGAAAAGACGCCCAAGTACTCCCACTGCGAGAAATATGCGGTTACTGAAGGGAGAAACGATGCAAGATACGGTGTCAGATAATTACATAGATTAAAAAGAATATTCCCTAGCAGAAGACTTACGATGGCAATCATTATTGTGACTTTTTGCCGAATGTCACTCTTTAATTCGTAGGTGTTCATAATCAACCTCTATTTCTTGAGTTATTGATATTACCCCTGTTCCTTGTGAATCTGCAAGTCCAAGATACAACATACCTTTTTGGCCCACAATAATCAGTAATACTTTTGAAAACGGAGAGGATTTATCTGATACAATTTGCCGAATTAGTGATTTGTCAATGTTGGATGGCGAGGGTTTGATTTCTGGATGAGTATGCCACTCACCAAAATAGTTTTCAATTCCACCGGATTCAGTCCAGTGCTTATTAATATACTGCTGTGCACTTTGTTTACTCCTAGTAAAAGAATAACGAGTTCGTCTATCCTGCTTTGTTGGCGTAGATACTGCCGACAGCACATAGTGTTCATCATCCATTAATTTCTTTCCGATAAGAATTCCTCCCGCTTCTTTTGACCACATTTGCTTTTGCTCAAATGATTGAAAATTAGTGAGAACTCCATCTTCAATGTCTACAATAGTGCCATCTGAAAAAGAAACTGTCAGCATTAATCAATCCTCGTAATATGCGTACTAAAATTATCCGCATCCGTAAATCTGGGTTCAATGATTCCTCCAAGTGTCCTAATTGCAGATAAGTTGCCACACCAAGTGAAAATGTAGTTTCCTTCTTTTCTCTGAGCAAATACATTCATAAGAAAGTCCAAAAATGTGTAAATAAATCTTTTTAGATGAAATGCAGAATAAGGAATAAATGTGGATTGACATCCAGATTCTTTCTTCGAAAAATCGGAATAGTTATTGAGCACTCTATGCTTAAATGCAAAATCAGAATCAAAAAACTGCTCAAAAACATCTTGCGGTTTTTGCAAAACTAATACATGACCTGCAGCCAAATAAGGTTCAACCCATACCAATATGACAGGTTTGGTTATTTTTAAGGAATTCAGTTTTTCAATGATTTTGTATTCAAGCGGTGGATATGCAGTGGCTACAAAAATGCAGTCACAATCATTTAGCTTGTCTTCATGCGAGTCTATAAAAGTAATTCCATTTTCGTCAAATAATTCTGTACTTATATTGGGGTTATGCTTTCTGAGTCTATCACTAATGGCAAATACCTTGCTTTTTCCAATGGACTCATAACCGCAAAAATGACGAGCAATATTTTCTGCAGATAATTTGTCATTATCATTTAGTAAAAAGTGTGACACGCCATATTCAGCTAATGCCTCAATGATATAGCTACCAATTGAGCCACAACCGATAACCGCGCATTTGGACACATTTGTATGCAAACCTTCACCTCCACGAAAAAGCAATCTATCCTGAGCCAAATTGCAAACAGCAAGTTTTGTTATCGATTTTTGGTGGTCATCGAATAAGTACGCAATTTGAGCAGGAACACGACCTTTGCGAAAGCCGGGAATGTTAGTGGCTGTAGGAGTCTGTCGCCATAATTGGAAACATCTTGATTTTGTGTTAGGTGTTGATGTTAACACAAAAAAACCTTTTGACAAATGCTTTTGAGCAAACCTCCTATATTCTTCGAAGACCGTTGAGTCAGAACGAAGCAGTTGGTATAACTCATTGTTGGTTTTAGGAAAGGGTGGATAAAGCTTGATTGCCAAAGGGAGGTAGATACAGTCACAATAATCTTTTTGAAATCTTTTCCTAATCCCAGTGTTAGCTAAAAACCTATCAAGCAGCTCTTTTGTATCGGCTAAATATACAATGTTCTTTCCTAAGTATAGCTGCACAACTTTTACTGTATCCGTGGGCGACACAATACTTTCTGCAAGGTGAGTACATTCAATTATCCAATAAGCATCTATTTCTTCAAAGAAATCCTGATAATTTACTTTGGTGATACCTTCTAAAATCGTAGTTCGTGCTTGACAAAATGAATCTACGATAATTTGAACAGGGAACAGGAAGTTGGGAATACAAACTGTTCGATCAAAAGTACAGATACTAAAATCGCGGTTTACATGAGGCAAGGGGGCAATGCATTGGTAGGATTCTTCTAAGATATATATAGTTGGCAATTCATATGGGAAGCTCTCTGAAAGTTTACAAGTTAAGGACACATCGCAGTTGGCTATTACACAGTGACAGCATACCTCGGCATCAAAGATTTCGACTTTATCAAACCCGTGATGTACTAACTTTTGATTAAGCTCGTTATGCTGATCGTCCGTCATGCTTTAATACTCCTGGCGCATCTGTACGTGCATATGCTATCTTCGCCCCAGTCTGTTCCAACGCTTCTCCTTTAGGGAATCTGCTTCCGAATTCATCAATCATGTAATTGGACGCAGTTAAAGGATCTTCCACATTTATTGCATTGTCAAGCGCTTGTTTTAATGCTTTTAGAGCATTAAGAATATTATCCTTCTTAGTTTTGCTACATCCGTCAAAAAGATTCTCATACGGAGCAACTGGCTTATAGCACGCAAAATTGATTTCCAAAGAATCAATGATAGCCTGAACTGTGTCACGTAGAGACTTTTCGTCATGTCCTTCGAAAACACAATAATTGTTGGAAACAAGTATAGTAATCTCGATGCCCTTTAACGGTACTGACTTATAATCTTTCCATGCTTTCAGATATTTCACAAGACGGCGCAATTGCTCATCATTATCATTCACTTTTTGAACAAACCAATCTCTAAACGCTTTGGGGTCACTAATCATCCAGCCTTTATTTTTATGTGCAAGATACATTGAACCATTTTGTTCAATGTAAATTGGGAGATCAATGTGATAATCACTTGCGTAAACGACACGGATACAGGTATCCTTGTTAATTGGATCGGCTTTTGTTTGTCCGGTAACCGCGTTCTTCACCCAAGTATGCACAGTCGTAGTAGAAGGCCAATCGGAAGAATTAGTGTCGGAATAACCAGAGAGATAGACTCCATCGTCGATATCATAATCGCTCCCTCCTACCGGATTAACAGTAGTCTTCATTGCAAAAGATCCCTGCCAACAGAATTTAGGTTTCTGTTTATCATTATCACTAAACCACTCTTTAATGCCTTTTCTTAACGAATCACGGCTGGTTCTTAAGCTGCTGGTTTTCGAATTTGAGAGAGTAATTGAATCATTAAATGACATAAAGAGAGCGTGAATATCTGCCATAAAAGCATTTCCTTTCTTTATCATTGTCGGACATTCTTTTGGAATATTATAACAAAATAAGAGTGTAAATGCAAGGTGTTGGTATGGAAAATAAACGTTGCATATTAAAGTTCAAAAAATAAATTTTTTACTATTGGCAGAAAAAACTGCGAGCGAAGCTGATAGAAGCGACTGCGCCACAACTGGTGCAGCTGGAGCCAGTTTCTGTGTTGGCAGATCTGCTTCAAATTAATTTCCGGGGAGCAGAGTTGAAACTCCCGGTAGGTGTGGATATGGATGCGGTATCCGGAATTCTGGATACAACTGGCAAGCAATGCATCCGTAATACAGATGCGAAAAGTCCTCATTTCTCCGCAAGTGGAAATGAGGGCTTTCTGCTTGTTGAGGCGCTGCCCCAATCCCCGCAGAACACTGGTTCGTGTTCTGGAAACGCTGGAAAATCCCAGCGGCTACGCGATTTTGCAAATCGCTGACAGACGGTTATCACCGGTTCTTTTCTGTTTCGATCTCCTCGGTGAGAGAATTGTCACCAAGAATCCGATCCACATTTGCTTTGGCAGTTTGCAGGGCACGCATATCCTCCCTGGCTTTCTGGTAATCTGCGTACATGGCTTTTTTCTCAGACAGGAGTTGGGCGTATTCTGCTTGCAGACTCTTGACGGTGGGCAGTTTTTTCAGCCCCTGCTCGTCAAAAAACTGCTTTGCCGCCTTGTGCAGAATGATTTCTGATTCATGCTCCAAAAGGAATCTCTTGGAGTAGCCAGCCTTTCGGTAGGCAACATAGGTGTTGCGGGTCTTTGCGTAGTTGATGATGTGCTGCTGCAACACTTTGATTTCCGCCATGCGCTGCTCGGCAGATTTCATCTTGGCGGACAGGGTGTGGTACTGCGCTGTGACGGCGGTAGTCCTTTCTTCCAGAACGATTCTGTCCAGCAGATTGTTTTCCTCCAGATAGATCAGCGTTTGGGAAAGCTGTTTCAAATTGAAGTTCTTTGCCCACCGTGCGTAACCGGCACCCTTTCCCTCTTGTAGCTTAGCCTGAATGTCAATCAGCAGACTGCCACTGGGTATGGTCTGTGTGTCCATGACCCGCTTCTTTTTCGGGGTATGTGCTTTCGTTCCATCAATGATAGCACGAAGATTATCCGGGGTGTAGCCTGCACCCAGCGTGTCCATGCGGATGAAACGCTTTTGCCCTTTTCCCAGCAGGGAGGGAACCTTGCCCCCTTTTATCTGATAGCCGGACTCCCGTAGCAGCTCCAGCAGCTTCTCAAAACTTTGAGGTTTCTGTTCAATGGCATCGTCAATGGCATAGCAGATACGCTCCCGGTGGGAGGGTTTCTTCTGATCGCCCAGCCACTTGTCGTAGGTCTTGCTCTTGCCCTTGGGATTTTCAACAATGGAGTAACCGTTCTCAACACAGATCGTATCATTGAGGCGGCGTACAGCCTTGGTGCTGCCCCAAAAGTTACGGAATTTGCTTTGCTCATCGAGGGCGGTGGAGTTCCAAATCACATGATTGTGAATGTGGGCTTTGTCGATGTGCGTACAGACGATGTAGGCATGATTGCCTTTTGTGAATCGCCGAGCCAACTCACAGCCTAAACGATTCGCTTCCTCCGGCGTAATCTCACCGGGGCGGAAAGATTGACGAAGGTGATAGGCAATTACATCATCGGAGCCACGCACTCGCCCGGTGTTTCGGATGTAATGCTGCTTTGATAGCAGAAACTCCCTGTCGGCAACACGGCTGTCGCATTGCCAGCTTGCAATCAGATTCCCATAGTCGGTCTTTTCGGGATTCTCTACATAGTCAATGATGGCTTGGATTGCAGTACCAACTGTCCGCCCTTTGCCGATGTGCAGGGGCATCAAGCGTGTGGTTGCCATAAAATTCCACCTCTCACAAAAAAGCGGCCTGCCGAAGCAGACCGCTGTAACACTATTCTATTTCTTCAAATTCATTCTCATCAGGATTGTCGAAGTCATCGAGCGGAATTTCCTGATGCCTGCGCCCAAACCGCATATCGTATTGCTCCTGGGCGAGCGCCTTGACTTCCGAGCGGCGATCCTGCATTCTGTTTTTCAGCCATGCCTTTTGATCCTTCGATAAATGCCAGGGAAGATTGAATAACCGGTTCAAGGCCTCCTGCTTGGCTTTTTCCTCTGGAGGCAGTTTGGCACAGTCTTTGCAGATATGCGTGGCATGACCTTTGCCGGTGAATTTCTCGTTTGCTCTGTATCTGCCACACACCTTACAATAGTGACCTTGTTTTTTCATTGGCTAAATTACCTTTCCTGCGTGGGGCGGTTCCTCTGTTTCTCACTGCATTTCCAGAGTGCCATGGGGTGTTGGCTGATTCGAGCCAGAACTGTTTCATCACGGAACAGCAGCTCTGGCTGGTACTGTTTCTGACGGAACGCTGCCCAGAACGCCAGTTCATCGGGTTCCGGCACAAGCACATCACCTAAGTAATGACGGACCTTCTCCTGCGCTTGGAAAACATCAAACCATGTGCCTTTGCGAAGTACCGGGATCAGGTCGGTTTTGACGCGCTGCTGGGATACTGTGGCGATCTTGTCTAAGTCAAATTGCTCCGGGCAGACTTCAGAGCCAATTGCACTGTAGAACATGACACACTTTCTTAGCATCGCTTCCTGAGATTCATCAAACAAACCGGCTTGCAGCATGGTATGGATATCATACAAATCTCTTGGTGCTGCCCGATTCAGAAGCGCAACGATTTTAGACCCGTAAATTTCCAAAGGATCAACGCTCAAGACAGTGAGATCCTGTTGAAGCCATGGGAGATTTATGCTTCTATTTACCGGCGGTAAAACATGGCAGCGGAGCATATAGTTGATTTCAATTTTAATATTGTCTTTCATGCCACCCGCATTCTGATACTCATAAACAAAGGAATCCAGCGCATGATAGAATTTTGAGTTAAGTCCAAGGGTATACCCTCTTGCCGCCATATATTTCCTGACCTTTTCCGTTGCCTGTTTTCTTACAGCCAGCATCTCCTCTCGAGGAAGATCATCTGAAAAATCCAGATCAATGTCCACAGACAGGCGAGGAAGATTGAAAATGGTCAGATTGATTGCCGTACCGCCTTTCAATGCCATTTTCTCGGACAACAGAGAATCACTCTGGAAAAACATCAGAATATCAGCCAGGCGGCATACCTTTTCAAATGTATCCCTGACAAAACCCAATTCACGGGCCTGTTTGCCCAAGGTTATACGGTCAAATTGCATCATAGTCAGTCACTCCCTTGCTAATAAGCTGCATAAGATCCGCAGGGGCATAGAGCTTCCACTTTTCGTGCCACACAAAGTCCTGTCCATAATCATAGAAATAGTTCTTCCCTTTTGGGATGTGTGCTGCGCAGCTTTCAAAGAACGATTGAGACAATCCCATTGCCTCTGCAAAATGGGACAGGACATACCCTGCCTTTTGATAGAGGATACCGCTGTCATATTCTGACAGGCAGGCGATCAGCCCTTTTTCATCCAGAGTAGGAATCAAGGCAAGGCAGCGCAGGAGTTCTTCCAACCCGCCTGTTTTTTCAAACAGATTGATGCTGTCAATGACAGTGCGTTCCAAGGAGGTTACACGGATACCATTGGATAATTCCAATACACCGTCCTCAATTCGCTGACCGATGTGACGATAGGTAATTCCATCATAGTTGAACGCACGGAAACGGCTGACACTTGTAACCTGAACCTCATAGAACACCTGATTGGCGTATCCATAGTATTCAAATGCGCTGTGGTAAGAAACGACGGCATCATCACTGATGTGAGAGGCAATCTGATATCGGTTTGCAACACACTGACCTGTTTCCAGACTGATAACAGCATACAGATTCCGTTTGATTCGTTCCATGTATCCTTTCCGCTGATACTCCCGGCAAAGCCAGTCAGCGGCGGATGGGCTTCCCGTGACTTGTTCCAACTGGGAACGGGTCACGCAGCCAAGGGCGAGCAACTTTTCGTAATGTTTCATGTTCCGCCTCCTCGTAGCAAGTATAGCACATTGACGTAGTTTTTACAACTACTATGCGCGGAAATTGCTACAAATAAATAACACGAAAGAGAGGTTACTTTTGCTGAAGGCGGAGCAGTATGAGTAAAATCCGGTGTCGTTGGTTTGCACCGGATTTTACTCATAAGTTTTTGATAGCAGAGGAAATGTGCTGCACTCCCGCCAGAAGATGCGCTGCTATCATAGGGATGCCCATAGGACTGACCAGGAACGCAATGGTCAGAAGAATCAGGCCGTTCTTTACGGAATATGTAACCAGAACGAATACGCCGAGGATTCCAACAATTCCGCTGACTAGCCGGAGGAAGAATGCGGAAAAGGAAATCAGCCCAATACAGACAAGGGTGAACAGGTCAATGACCAAAATGATAGGAACGGAGAGTATTTTGAAAATCAGCTTCATGGGGGTGCCTCCTCTCTTTGTACCGCCATTATAAGCGCTCGGATTACATACCGCAAGGATACGGCGGATCATTTGAGCTTTGAAAGAGCAGAGAGAATGTCCCGCGCCGCATCCCACATCCGTTCGTGGGTCTGGCGGAGATCCTCCAAATCGGCATCGTATATTCTTCCGGTTTCATGGACACGCTTGGTAAGCTGATTCAGATTATTGCTGGAGTAACGGAGCAGAGATACCATTTCTTTCAGTTCCGGCAGCTCCAGCCTAACCACATACCCATCAATCGCCATTTTTCGGACGAAAGCAGAGAAATTTCTGGTGCCATACTGCTTCATTTTTTCCTGAATCATTTGCAGTTCCTCCGGGGTCAGGCGAATGGTTTTAATGACCTCTCGCTCTACCATAGATTTACCGCTCCTGTCCTTTTAAATTCGCCGAAATTTTCGGCGAATTTTTGGCTGGCTGGTTTTGCAGCTTTGCCCGGACGGAGGGCTTGATGTCTTTTTCTTGCTGCTGGCAATACTCTTTGCGAAAGGCATTCACAAATAAATCCGTCAACCCCGGATGACTGTTTACGATAAGATAGACATTCCGGTCTTCGCCCCAGACATCTGGATTCTTCTGAATGGGGATTGATTTCGCCCAATCCTTATTGCTGGGAGAAATCCGTCCATCCCAGTCCTTTTGCCGGACGGTGTTGGCAAGGATGTACATGGTTCGCTCCGTTCCAAAGGCACGCACAACCTCTGCGACTGCTGCTTTTCCATCCAGACTGTACCCTCTGTAATGGTCACGGATGGCTCCCTCAATGGCTTTTTTACAGGCCATATTTGCTTCGTTGGAAGTCCGGTACTGATTAAGCTCCCCATGTTCATGGGCGTAGCTTGCAGGATAGGGATACACCGGCGTTTCCCTAAGTGTGCGGCGCTGTTCTTCCAGAAGCGTATCCGCTCTGCCTTCAAGACAGTCCCAAACCGTCTCCATGTGGCTCGTTTCCAGCTTTTCAAAATCCTGAAACACATCCGCCAGTGGGCTGGGGGATTTCATCAGCGCATCCGCCTGATCATCTGACAGATCATGGTATTCCAGCGACAGCAGAATATCCTCCCGGACTGTGTATTCATAGGCGTGGTTCAGGATTTCCTCCGGGGAGTGACCTTTCAGCCAGTCCCGGAAGACTTCCTGTTCGGCAAACATCTTCTGATACAATGCCGTGTTGCGTTCTTCGTTGGTCATCATCGTACCTCCTCATGGCGTTTTTGTTTTTTACCAGTCCTGCTGGGAGCGGGCTGGCTTCGCAGCTTATCCAGTACCGAGGGACGGGCAGCTTTGGCAACCACCTGTTCCTGCTGACCGCCCTTATTGGCATCCAGATTCAGTTCCGCATCCAGAAAAATCAGCCGTGCGGTTTTGTCCCGCAGCTCCTCCTCATAGGGGAAGGGCTTGTCCAGCTCCGCCTTTGCCGCTTCCTGCTGGTGGTAGGTTTCGTCCAACTGTGTCTGGAATGCCTTCAACCGCTGGGACATCTGTGCCAGAGCGTTGTCCAGACGGATGAGATTTCCCCTGGGGTCGCTGCCCAGGGTGGCCTGGTGCCGCAGCCTGCCCTGCATGGTCAGCACATACTTTTTCCCGAAGTCCTCCAAAGTGACGGACATCTGAAAGCCCCGGTATGTACCGACCTCCACCGGGTCAAGCCCCGTGGCTTTCTTAGCCGCCTCGATCAGAGCGGCACCGGCATTGTCCTTATCCGTCAGATCGTCAGCCAGAACCGTCATTCCTGCAAAGCCGTCCGTTGGATGGGGGTGGGCTTCCAGCGTCTTCATATCCTCCTGAATCGCTTGAATATAGCCCTTCAACTTTTCAATCTGTTCCGGGAAGTGCCGCAGCAGATTATCCTCCAGACGGTACTGCTTACTCTTGTAGTCGGCTTTCATAATCTTCAGCTTGGAAACCTCCACATCCAAATCCATACGCTCCTTGATCCGGGGGTCACCGGCGCACAGGGCTTTGATTTCCGCAAACGACAGCGCTACCTCGTCCACATCGTCACAGGAGCGCACAGGGGACTTGGAACTCATAATCTGGGAAATGAACTTCTGCTTATTCTCCACGGTCTGCCACAAGTAAGCGTCGAAGGTCCCTTCTGTCACATAGCGAAACACATGGACTTTCTCATTCTGGTTGCCCTGACGCTCAATTCTGCCTTTGCGCTGCTGCAAATCACCGGGCCGCCAGGGACAATCCACATCATGGATTGCCACCAGACGATCCTGCACATTGGTGCCAGCCCCCATTTTGGAGGTACTGCCCAGCAGCACACGCACCTGACCGGAACGCACCTTGCCGAACAGCTCCTTTTTCTTGACCTCCGTATTGGCGTCGTGAATAAAGGCAATCTGCTCTGCTGGAACGCCTCTGGCAATCAGCTTGGAACGAATGTCATCGTAAACGGTGAAGGGGGCTTTTTCTTCCATAGGGAGCATCGCAGACTCCGGGGAGGAAGTGTCTATATTCGTGTTGACAGCCTTTTTCATTTTCGATGCAGCCTGAGGTGTGGAAATATCGCAAAAAACTAACTGGGTCAGCTTGTCCGCTTCACCGTCTTTCCAGACTTGCAGAATGTTTTCCACACACAGATTGACCTTGCTGCCCTCCTGATCCGGGAAATCGGGATTGATAATCCGCTGGTCAAGTCCCAGCTTTCGCCCATCTGAGGTCACTTTCAGCATATTGTCAGTGGATGGGTCAACACTGCCGGAGTGGATAGCGGCAGCTCGTTCGGAAAGCTCCTGCACCAGCCCTTTCTGTACCTCCGTGGGCTTGGCAACCACATTGTGGTACTCCACCTCCGGGACGGGAAGATGGAGCTGATCTGCCGTCTTAATGTCTGCAACTTCCTTGAACAGATTCATCAGCTCCGGCAGATTGAAGAACCGGCTGAACCGTGTCCGGGGGCGGTAGCCCTTGCCCTCGGGTGCCAGCTCCAAAGCGGTGACGGTTTCTCCGAAACGGGACGCCCAGCAGTCGAAGTGGGTCATGTGCATTTCTTCCAGACGGGCATACTGCAAATACCGCTGCATGGTGTAGAGTTCCGTCATACTGTTGCTGACCGGCGTACCTGTAGCAAAGACCACACCCCGGTTTCCGGTGAGTTCATCCATGTAGCGGCACTTGCCGAACATATCGCTGGATTTTTGAGCATCGGTGGTGGAAAGCCCGGCGACATTGCGCATTTTTGTGTATAAGAACAAATTCTTGTAATTGTGCGCTTCGTCTACAAACATACGGTCAACACCCAGCTGCTCAAGGAAAACTGTTCTCCCTGGGTGGGAGGTTCATCTGTCAGGCGTAAATCAACTCCGTCAGGATCACTTCCTCTGCTTGGGCTTTCAGGTTGTTCATCAGCCCCACCCATTTCATGGGGTCGCTGGCTTTCAGAGCTTCCGTCACCCCCGCCGACTGCATCAGTGTGGGCATCATCCGCTCCAACCGCCGGTTCGCCGTCTCGTCGATCTCCCGCAGATGGGGATACAGCTGCTCCGACAGGATCAGTCGGTTCCACAGCACGGGGCGATGCTCCTGTAGATACTTCTTCCGCATCCTCCCGTACTTGCCCAGGGGCTTGCTCTCCTGCTGGGACAGGCTCAGATTGGGAATCCAGTAGTCCCCGCTGCGAATGTAGGTCAGTTCGTTCATTTTCTTGGCTCCTTTCAGACAGCTTTTCACGTTCATATTTCTTGATGGTGACTTCAATATTGCGGAGGATTTCTTCGCTGATGCCGCTGATGGCACTACCCAGAGCATCAACGGTCTGGGATGTGTTGAAGTCGAACACCGGCATGAAGTCCTCCAGGCCAAAGTGGGCATTTTCTGCCAGACCACACCGGGACAGCAGCATATAGGTGGTGCTGACGGTGGCTGCGTTGAGGAATGCCACGCCTTTGTCATAGTCATGATACTGCTCCAGATACGAACCGTCAACGATGTCGAGAAGATCCTGCTCATGGGCGAGAAAGTATTCTGTGACTTTCACAGAAGAAATCTGTTCCAAGAGGTCAGAAAAGCTGCCCGGATAACGAATATCGTATTGCAGTTCCAAAGAATCGGAAACGACTTGTTCATGTTCCGGGCGGAATTCCCAGAAGTAGGGGCTGCGGGAACGCTCCGTGGTGCGGGTGTCTGCCACATCGAACACATATTTCAGCTTCGGGGTGTCCCCGGAGTGGTCGATAAGAGCGATGCCTTTCGCGCCCCGGCGAACATAGCGCCCCATTCGCTTGTTCCACAGTTCATAATCCGCGCAGGCGGTGGCTTCCGGGCGCTGGGCGTAGATCATAAGCTGTTCATGGTAGGGGTACTTGTATAGGCGGGCGGCAGTGGTCAGAAAATCTGTCCAGCTCTGGTAGCTGCCAGTTATCTGGGCAGCCATGCGGTCCGCCAGCTGGTGGTATTGTTGCAATACGGATGCCATTGTGGTTCTCCTTTCTGAGAAAATAAAAAAAGACGACCGAAAGGCCGTCTAAAATGGGAAGTATTGCGGTCAAAGAAATGCGCCCTGGACATTGTGTGGTCCAGGGCGTGTTTGTCAGAACATATCAAGATTGGACAGCTGATGGCGCTGGTCTCTGCAACCATAGATAACTCTGGTCACTTAAACTTCCTTCCCGGCATTTACTGCATCTTCCGTTTTAGATCCGTAAATACATCAGAGGCGAGACGGGACTGATTCGCCTTAGCTTCTTTAAGACCATGTTTCATCATGGCGTAAAAAGCGGCATCGTCCAATTCATCCCGTGCAGCGGGTGCGCCAGAACCAGAGAGCGACACAGGTATACCGTGCATATCCATGATTTCCTCAGCCTGCTCCTTGATATTGGACTCCTTACGGTCTATTACATTTGCGGCTTTTGCTGCCATAGATGATACCACCTTTTACATCCTATTATTTCCAAATGTATAGCGATTTGCAGCACAAAATCAGAAAACTCGCAAGTGGTGTTGGAAGAAAAAACTACAGACAAATCGTCATATACGGTGGAATGCAGAGAATATCATCATTTACAATCAGATTTCTGGGATGGATGATATAGCAGCCGCCGATTCTGGTTTTGTATTTCTCCCTGAATTTCAGCAGAGAGTCCGTTGTGTAGCGTGTGCCGGATTTGACCTCAATGGGGTACATTTTATATTTTGTCTTGCTGTTGTTGGAGATAATGAAGTCGATTTCAATGTCATTGCGCTTTTTCTCCTCGCTGTAATGGGTGTAGAAGAACAGCCTGTGACCATTGGCTGTCAACATTTGCGCAATGACATTTTCGTAGAGCATTCCCTCGTTCAGCCCCAGTTTGCCATCCAGAATCTGCTTGTAGACTTCATCCTCCAACAGCTCGTTTTCGTCGAAAGCGTGGCTGACAAGCAGCCCCGTGTCCCCCAGATAGCACTTGATATAGGTGTCCGATTCTGTCAGGGACAGCCCCACATTGGGGTCATTTGCACGGCGGCATTCATTGGCGACCATGGAATCGGTCAACCAGAAGAAGGTTTCCTCATACTGATCCGCAGAAGAACCGGCGGCGATCCGATTGAACACGACTCGCTTTTCGTGCCGGGAGAGCAGGCCGGGAATCTGGTCAAAAATCGCCAGCGCCTTGGAGCGGTATTGCGCCTGAATCTTCATAATGTCGTTCCGATACAGTGCCAGAATGTCCCTTTTTTCCAGGTCAGCCTTGCCAAAGTCCTTCCGCCCTTCCAGGAACGCAACAATGCTCATGGGCATCCCACCCACAAGCATATATTGCTTGAACAGGAGCATGGCCTTATTGTGAAGCGTTCGCTCCAAAGGCTCCCGCTTTTCAAAGCAAGTTCTGATATAAGTGACCATAGGCTTTTCGCCCAATGCCCAGCAGAATTCCTCAAAGTCCAGGGGATACATTTTCATCTGCCGTTCCTCGGAAGGAATTACAATGTCCTTCACGTTTTCTTTGATGGAAATGAGGGAACCGGTTTCCATATAGTCATAGCGCCCATCGGCAACCAGGTACTTAATGGCCTCTCTGGCTTTGGGGAACAGCTGCACCTCATCGAAGATGATAACACTGTCCCGCTCATGCAGCTGGACACCATACTGGACGGACAGCAGCATGAAGAATGTGTCCAGGTCATTCAAATACAGCCGGAAGTATTCCTTTACATCACTGGATGCTTTCGCAAAGTCGATCAGAATATAGCTTTTGTACTCGTTCTTTGCGAACTCCTCTACAACCGTAGACTTTCCGATTCGCCGCGCTCCCTCGACCAACAGTGCTTTCTTACCGGCACACTCTGTTTTCCAGGCCAGGAACTTGTCGTAAATCTTTCGTTTGAATAGCATACCGTTCACCTCTACGGGTATTTTAACACAGGTTCCAGCAATACGCAATATTAGAATTGTAAGAAGTTTCGACAATACGCAGATTTATAGTGGTAGGAATTTACGATAATACGCAGGTTTATCACATTTCAAAACTCCGGGATCAAATCCAGTTTTTCAAAGGCATCATCTGTAATCCGGCTGAGCTTGTAGACAGCGCTATCCGTGAGCGTTCTAAGCTCCTGCTCATCTTCATCCAGATAGGTACGCATTTCCACAAGGGCGTGAATCAGCCCCAAACGACTTCCGGGGTTGTAGATGCTTATAAGCTGCTGTTCTTCAAAGGTGAAATCATTCATGTTCAAATCTCCTGTTCTTTTGATTTTTGGGGTTTGGCTTTGCGCTGGGGCTGCTGCGGCTGGTCTTTGAGTTTTTCCAGAACGGAGGGCTTTTTCTCTCGGTGGACGGCATCTGCCAAATCCATCAGGGAAATGGGCTGGCCGGATTTGGCTTGCTGTTCCAGATCGGCTACCGTGGGCTGCTTGCCGTTGTTGATGATACCGTCGATCATGCCGTAATCATCCTCCGTGGACATTTCCGCTGCCTTCAGATAGTTTTCCTGCCGGAAGTCGGGCAGCTCCTTGAAACCCACGCTGTCGCAGTAGTGGTAGGATACCACACCGTCCTGCTTGATGGCAACGATGTCGCTGACGCTCAAGGACGGGCTGTGATAATCTGCCGGACGATGGAGGTTAAACTGTTCAAAGATTGCCTCCAGCTTGGCATCGGTGCTGCCGGTGGCGGTCAGCGGTGCGGTGTAGAGCAGGTCATAGCTGCCGCGCGCAATGGCTTTCCCATGAGACTGCATCCAGTCCATGTTCATAAACCGCACATTGCCGGGATCGTCACGCTTTACCTGGTAGATGGCAAAGCAGTCACCCCCATGAGCGAGGAAGGCTTTCTCCCGCTCCTCCTGATGCTGCTGGCGCTCCACGATTTTTTTGTGGAACATAGGGCTTTGCTCCCATTCCTCACGGGAAACAGCGAACATCGTGCCGGAGGCTTGGGTATCCAATTCCTCCCGGTCAAACAGCATCTCTGCATTTCCGCCGTCCACGATGGCGTACACGCTCAAATCCTGATCGTACAGTTCCGCTGCCCATTCTCTGGACAGGGGCAGCATATCCCCATCCAAATAGCCGCAGGCTTCCAGATCAGCTGCTTTCAGGGATTCATCCGGCATGGGGTATTCGTCCAGCACCTGCTCTGGGGTGTCCGGTGAGGGGGCTTCCGGTGGAACGTTTGCTTCAACCGTCTGAACAGTTGCGGCGTTATCCGGCACCCGGGGTTGCTCCTGTGCAGGGGCATCTGCTGCCAGATCAATGCCTTGCTCCTTGCAAATCTCCCGATAATGCTGCTCAATCCCGGAAATCAGCTCCGAGGAGGTCTTGTTTATGGTTTCCAGACTGGCACGGAGTTCCTTCAGCTCCTTGCCTTGGGACCAGGAAGCGATATAACCGAAGCTGTTGTCGGCGGTTTCAATGCCGAAATACTGACAGACGGCGTAGGAAATGCTTTCCGCTTCCACTTCCTCAGTATTCCTGTTTTTTTCTCCCGGCACAAGGATGGTTTCCCCATCGTCTGCCAGCTCCGTCATTTTCTCATAGTTGTGGAGCCGGGAATGGGCCATTTCATGAATGGCAGCGCAGACGGTCTGCACCTGGCTCATACCTTCCCGGAGAAAAATAGCTTGCTTTTCCAGATGAAAATAGCCGTCCATGCCGGGTTCCATCGGCTTTATGGTAATGGGCACCTGAGATGTCCGGCGCAGAGCCTCCATGAAAACCTCATACTGCGCCACATCCCCGGTCAGACTGAAGGAAATCTGCGGCAGCGGTTTACCCTCCGTCTGAGCCACATCGAATACGGACACCACCTTGAACATGGGAATGGTGACTTCCTTTTCCTCTGTAATGGGTTTCCCTTCATCGTCCAGCATAGGCAGCTTGGTGTCCGGGTCCAGCTTCTCCTTATCCACCTTGATTTTGTAGGGGGTGGGAGCAAGAATCTGGATGCCCTTTTCGCCCTTTTTCACATGACGCCCGAAGCTGTTCTTCCACTTGCTGAAGCCAGCCACCAGCGTGGCATCGGGCCGCTGGGCATGGATCAGCATGACAGTATTCAGGGAATACTTGTGAAAGCGGCTCATGGTGGTAAGGTAGTTCCGGTAGCGGTCACTTTCAAACAGTTCCATGATGCCTTTTTCAATGCCAGCCGTGATCTCTTTGATGCGCTCCTTGCTGGATTGTTTTTCGGACAAATTTGATCGCTCCTTTCTTTGATTTGACTGCTCCCCATGTGACATAGATGGGTCACACAGGGAGCTTTCTCCGCATATAAAAGCCGATTTTGGCTTGGGATCGGTGACAACAAAGCTGACGGGGTACTTCTTGGACGTACATTGCATCAAATTGGGCTTCAACCAAAACCTCGTCTTACCGGAGCCGGAACCGCCGATAATCAGCACGTTTTTGTTCCGTGCGGTACGGGGATCGGCGGGACGGTTGTTCATAGTCAGGCTTTCCGTCTGGGTGAGAATGATGTTATTCTCAAAGGTCGGATCAACGTAAGGGGCAATGTCGGCGGCGGTTCCCCACCGGGCAGAACCGTACTCCTGGTTGTGCCGGAATTTCTTGGCATTCTTGCCCTTGATATACACAGCCAGCCGCATGGCGGCGGCAATGCAGATTCCGATACCCAGGTCAGCCGGATGAAAGCTGGGCGTTGGAGAGGCAAACGCATCCCGGACACCCTCCATCATGTGCAATGCTTTCCCACTGAAATCTGTTCCGGGGGCCATCCGAACAGCCTGCCCAATCTTGGTCGCAAACAGGGCGATAAAAAGGTACGGAATATTGGGAATCAGAATCTTTTTCCAGTTTTTCTTTCTCAACGTTCCAACTCCTTTTTCTTCTCCCGCTTCACGCCCATGGACTGCATCAGTTCCTTGAACTGTGCCAGTTTTGCCAGAACGGAAGGACGACTGTGCTGTTTTACGGTTTTCGCAGTGTATTCCTTGAAAGCGGCAGTCATGGCATCCGCATCCTGCGCCTTAAAAAAGACAAGGTAGCGATCCTGACCCTTGGCTTTGTAGGGCGCAAAGTCGATACCATATTTCCGGGCAATTTTCTTGAATGAGCCGATGTTCTGGTCTGTGACCTCCACACTCTGCAAGCCACGATTTTGGGCAGCCAGCTGTTTGACGGTCATTTTCCCATGAGGGCCTTTCTGTTGATGCATTTTCCAATGCTGAAGCAGCTTCACAAGGGCCTTTTTCAGTTCCTGTTCGGTTAGCTTCGTACAGTTGATGGCCAAAGTAACGACCCGTTGTTCCACTTCTTCCTGCATGGTGAATCACTCCTTTCACGTTTGTGGGGAGAAGCAGGAATGCTAGGGCGGAACCACCAGGCGGCGCAGCAGACTTTTCATGTGGATTCCTCCTTTACCGAATTTGGTCTTTGCAATCATACCGCAAGTTCCCTTGAACCACTTTCGCATGGGAAAGAATCTGGATGTTCCCGTGCTTTTCATTCTCCAATGCTTTCTGATAGCCCTTGTCAGAGAGAAACAGGCGCATCCTGTCGCCTTTGTCACCCACTGGGGAATCATGGGTCAGGACATGGAAGATGATCATGTGCCGGGTGTTTTCATCGAACCGGGCCAAATCCATGTAGTCATGCCCTTTGTAATTTTGGGCACCGGCCTGAATCCGTGCTTCCTCCATCCGCTTGGCAATGGTTTTACTTTTTGACATTGTGTTTGCTCCTTGCGCTGGTATCCAGATATGAAAAAAGCAGCTCAAAAAGGGGGCTTGTCAGGCTGGGGGAATATGGAATTGTCATCTGCTGTTATCCCGCTGGTGCTTGCGCATCCAGGCCTCCAACAGCTTGAAGATGGTTTCTTCGATTTTTTGGGGGGAGTAGGATCGTGGGAAATACTTGCGAAGCTTCTCGCCGGACAGGGTAATGTCATTCCGTTCCGGCTTTTTCTGCTCCATCATAATCTGGAGCATGGAATCCTCGTCGAGCTTCCCGCTTTGGCTCAGCTTACGAATACGTTGTGCTTGGGATAAAGAGGGCGTTGCTTGCTCACTTTCGATGGTATCAAGGAGCAGATCCTGACTTTCCTGGGGGAGTGCGGCGATCTGATAGGCAGGGCTTAGTGCGATTTTCTTTTCATCCACCATTTCCATGAGTTCGGGGATCAGATTTGTCAGGGAGATATAATTGCGAATCGTATCGCCGCTGACACCAGCCAATCCTCCGATGGAATCATCACTTCGGAAATTCGCCGAAATTTTCGGCGAATTTTGATTTTCCTCCTTTTGGGGTCTTCCGGCCTTCTTTTTGATGGCTTCCATGCGGAGTTTATAGGCTTTTGCCCGTTCTGAGGGAAGAATGTTTTCGCGCTGAATGTTGCTGTCAACGAGCTGGATGATGGTGTCGTTGTCATCGAGATTCATCACGATCACCGGCATGGAATCCAAACCGGCAAGCTGACTGGCTCTCTGACGGCGATGACCGGCAACCAGTTCATAACCGCCATCCGGCTTCGGTCTGGCGATAGCGGGAACCATTACACCGTGTTTTTTCACGCTTTCAATGAGTTCCAGCATGGAAGGGTCGTCCCGGATGCCGAAGGGATTGTCCGGGTGCGGATGGAGTTGGTCAATGGGAATGCTGTAGATGCTGCCTATTGATTTTGGGGATTTGCGAGGGATAATATGCGGCTCCTTTCTTAAGAGTGTATATGAAAAAAGCATCCAACCGGGTGCTAAATTCATCTTGAAATTAACTATGACATAGGATATAATCAAAAAAGAAATACCGCTGTTGTACTCAAAGAAAAGACAACGGTTTTCTGGAAACAATGAATATGGGATTATCTCGAAAGATTCCGAAAAAGTTCGGAATTGCCGTTTTTTGAACTTGAGGAAATCATGCTCGAATCCACCCTTAAAAGTTGGGGATGTCAAGCTTGTCAGTACCGGTGACTTTTTCGGAAACAGCACTTGACGGAAACTTGGCGCTAATTTGGCGTTATTTTTTCTCGAAAATGGCCTAAAGATACCCCATAAGACGGGATGGCACAAAACCTTGGAGACGAAAAAGTGCTAGCAATACCAGCACTTTTCGCATGTTACGAGACAAAACCAAATGCTTTAGCCTGCGCTCGTAATGAGAAGGTCGCCTGTTCGAGTCAGGTCACTAGCTCCAGAAAACCGCCGCTTTTATGAGAAAGCGGCGGTTTTCTTGTGTAAAAAGTTACGCAGCTCTTTCGGCCATAGATTTTATCCCCTCATTTTTCCGTCAATAACAAATTCAACCCGTACAGCCGCAAAACTGTGTCCGAATTTTTTATGCTTTTTCTCTCAGCAGTCTGGGTTTTGGCATCAGGATATCATCAAGCATTTCCGACGGTCGAGTCTGCGCTTCTTTCACGAGAGAGACCTCCTCATTATCGTAGTTGTGTGGTCGGCAAACCACTTCTGCCATAATGGGGAGTTTTTTCTCTGTCTGCTTTACTCCTCGCTGGAAGCTATTCTTTTGCCCCCGGCATAGCTGGGGGTTAACTTTGGTCAACCAAGACGATAGCGCTGTCCGCACTATGCGGACAGCGCTATCATCATGTTTATTACCATCAGAACCGTCAGAACGATCACACCGGCACTGAAAAAGAAGCATTTCAGGCACCGGCGGTCGATCCACTCGCTCTGGATGTACGCCCGGACCCGGGCACGGTTGGCGATCAGAATTGCCACCGCCGCCACGAAAAATCCGGTGAAAATCGTCAGCTCGAGCACCGACGCCGCCACTTCCGAAAGATTTGCCGTCAGACGGCTCAGAAGGTCTGCCAGCACCAGATTGTTGAAGATATGGAGCGCCATGGACCAGCCGACGGAATACTCCACCGCCACATATCCCAGCACCAGTCCCACCAGAAACGCGTAGGGCGTTTGCAGCAGGTTCCCGTGGAACAGCCCGAACAGGAACGCGGAACCCAAGATGGCAAACCGCTTGCCGTAAGGCCGCAGCGACCGCAGGACGAAGCCCCGGAAGATCAGCTCCTCCGAAATGGGTGCCAGAAACGATGCGTACAGGAACATGCTGACAGTGTCCGAGCTGCCGGAAACGGCGTCCAGCGTCCCGGTGGCAGACCGGCCGAAGCAGTTCATCACCAGCTCAAGAAGATTGATCCAGACAAAATTTACCATCTGCGTTCCGGCGCACAGGCACACCATGCACAGCAAAGTTCCCGGTTTCATGGGTTTTTCCCGTCTCAGCACTTCCCCGCCCCAGAATTCTCTGCCCTTCCATGCGTACAGGATCACCAGAGCGACGGCCACGGCGGCGATGTACCCCCATGCGTTTCCGGTCAGAGCGGACACGTCCGGCACATACTGATCGTTTCCCTCTATGAAAGCATTCAGGTATCCCGCGATCACATCCCGCAGCATCGCCACGGAAACCAGAATGTTCATCAGGACATAGTATCCCACCAGCGTCCAGCCAACGGGGCTGAAACGCTTACGGAGCCATTTGTTGATCTGTTTCTCGTTCATAGTTTTCCTCCATAATGATTGTCTCCGCCGTCATAATGCCGTCGATGGCCGCGGACATGATGCCCCCGGCGAAGCCCGCGCCCTCTCCCGTGGGGTACAGCCCCCGAAGGGAAGACTGCCGGGAGGAATCCCGAATAATTCGCACCGGGGAAGAACTGCGGGTCTCCGGCGCGGTCATCACCGCGTCCGGGTCTGCAAAGCCTTTCAGCTTCCCGTCCAGCCGGGGCAGCGCCTGGGCAATGGCGTCGGTGATCTTCCCGGGAAGCACGTCGTGCAGGTCGCACCAGGTCACCCCCGGACGGTAAGTCGGCGTTACCCGTCCCGCACCGTCACCGGGTCTTCCGGCAAGGAAATCCCCCACTCTTTGCGCCGGGGCGCGGTAGCTGCCGCTGACGCGGTAGGCGTTTTCCTCAATCTCCCGCTGCCAGCGCATTCCGCCGAGGTTGCCCTCGTAGGGGAAATCAGCGGGATTCACCGTCACCAGCAGTGCCGCGTTGGCGTTTTCTCCGTCCCGGTCGGCATAGCTCATGCCGTTGGTGACCACCCGGCCTTCCTCGCTGGCCGCCGCCACCACGAATCCCCCCGGACACATGCAGAAGGTATACACCGTCTCCCCGTCCAGATGCTCCACCAGCTTATAATCCGCCGGGGGCAGGGCGGGATTTTCGCCGCCGTACTGGGCAATGTCGATGTCCCGCTGCTTTTGCTCGATGCGCACGCCCATGGCGAAGGGCTTCGGCTCCATGGGAACGCCGGAAGCGTCCAGCATTTCAAAGGTGTCCCGGGCGCTGTGTCCGATGGCCAGCACCGCCCGGTCGCAGGGAATGACCGTCCCGTCGGCGATTTTCAACCCGGTCAGGCGTCCGTTCTCCGTACACAGGCCGGTGACCTGCGTGTTGAACCGCACCTCGCCCCCCAAGGAGATAATGCGTTTGCGCAGGTTCTGCACCACGGTCAGCAGTACGTCGGTGCCGACGTGGGGCTTGGCGTCGTAGAGAATGTCCTCCCTTGCCCCCGCCGCCACAAACTGCTCCAGAATCCAGCCGATTCTGGGGTTATTGACCCCGGTGTTCAGCTTGCCGTCGGAAAAGGTTCCCGCGCCGCCCTCGCCGAACTGGACGTTGCTTTTCGTGTCCAGCTCGCCAGTTTGGAAGAATTTTTCCACCTTCTCGTGGCGGGACTCGGCATCCTCTCCCCGTTCCAGCACCAGCGGCTTCCAGCCCGCCAGCGCCAGAATCAGCGCGGCAAACATCCCCCCGGGGCCGAAGCCCACCACTACCGGGCGTTTCTCCGGCGCTTTGGCGGATTTGGGCGGCATGTACCGCGTCGCCGGGGCGATGGATGCCCGCTTGCAGCCGCTTTGTTTCAGAATTTTCTTTTCGCTGCCATCCACCGTCACGTCGATGGTGTAAATAATACGCACGTTGGGCTTTTTCCGGGCGTCCACACTCCGCCGGACGATCCGCACGCCGCGGATTTTGGAGTTGGGGATGCGCAGCATCCGCGCCGCCTCAAAGGGAAGCTGGTGGGCGCTGTGTTCCGGCGGCAGGGAAATATCGCTCAAACGGATCATGTGTCGTTCCTCCCGGCGCTCTGTCCGGCCAGACGGCCGGAGCTCCACGCCCACTGTAAATTATAGCCGCCGCAGTCGCCGTCAATGTCTAAGACCTCTCCGCAGGCGTAAAGCCCCGGAACAAGGCGGCTTTCCATGGTCGTTTCATCAAATTCCGACGTGAGAATGCCCCCCGCCGTCACCTGTGCGCTGTCCATGCCCATAGGTTCGGTCAGATGTACGCTCAGCGCCTTCGCCGCATGGGCGGCCTGACGCAGCTCCTCGTCGGAAAGGTCGGAGACCGTCCCGCCCCCGGAAATCCCCGCCGTCTGGGTCAGCACCCGGCCAAGGCGGTTGTGGAGGATTCCCGTGAACAGCTCCGAGACGGGAAGATTGGTCGTTCTGCGCCGTTTTAGCTCAGATATCAGGGCGTTCTCCGCCATATCCGGCAAAAAATCCAACCGGCAAAGCCACTCGCCGCCGCCCTGACACGCATCCCGGGACACCTCGAAAATCACCGGCCCACTGAGACCGTACTGGGTAAATTGCAGCTCCCCCGTGCTTTCGGAAAACCGCTTTCCGTCGTGTAGAATGACCGCATGGCAGTTGGCGCGGACGCCTTTCAGGCTCGTAACCGCGTTCCAGCTGCTTTTCAGCTGCACCAGCGCCGGGCGAAGCCGGGTGCAGCTGTGGCCAAAGCTCCGCAGAATTTGATAGCCGGACATGCTGCCCCCCAGCTTCGTCCCCGCAAGGCCGCCGCAGGCGACGATGAGCCTGTCGCACTCCACCGTCTCATCCCCGGAGACAATGCGGAAGCCGGAAGCCGTTTTTTTCACTTTTTCCGCTTCAAATCCCAGCTTTACCGTGATATTCGGATTTTCCAGGGCAAACCGCAGCACATCCACCACGGAATTTGCCTGATCGGAATAGGGGTACACCCGCCCGGAATCCTCCGCCACGGTAAGAAGCCCCAGACTCCGGAACCATTCCAGCGCCGCAGTTGGGGGGAACTTTCCCAGCGCATAGTCGGCAAACCCCGGATTTTCCCCGTGGTAGCCGCCGGATGTCCCGTGGAGATTGGATAAATTGCAGCGCCCGTTGCCGGTGGCCTGAAGCTTGCGCCCCACTCTCGCCTGCCGCTCCATGAGGACGACCTGCCCGCTTTCGTTTTCCGCCGCAGCCAGCGCCGCCGCCATTCCCGACGCCCCCGCGCCGATGATTCCTGTCACCATGTCCGATTCCTTTCCGCCGAAAAGCGTTCCTTTTTCCCTATTATACTCTACCCGCCGCCGTCATACAAGAAAAATTTCTTCCCACCCGGCAAAAGTTGTGGTATAGTACCATTGGTGATCGCATGGAACGAAGCAACATTGAAAAAATCGCCCAGTCCGCCGAGGATCGGCTGCTTCTGGCGAAGCTCTGGGACAAAATTAACGCGGGAATGCGGAAGAATATCCCCGCCGCCACCTGCTTTCTCTCCCCCCGGGAACTGGAAATGGCAAAATATCTCTTCGGCGAGCAGGAAAGTCTGTACGCCTTCGGCGGCTACGAGGACGCAGAACGAAAAATGCTGATTTTTCTGCCGGACTATCTGGACGAAGCCAGTCTCTACGGCGAAGACAGCCCCTGCGTGTGTCTGCGTGCCGCGTTCTTTCAGGGGGACAGCCCAAGCCACCGGGACTTTCTGGGGGCGCTGATGGGCGCGGGCGTCGGCCGGGAGACGGTGGGCGATATCTGCGTGGACAAGGGCAGCTGCGACTTTTTCGTCACGGCGGAGATTGCCCCCTATTTATTGCAGACCTTCACCTCCGCCGGACGGACGAAGCTGCATTTGCGCCAAATTCCCCTTTCGGACGTTCACATCCCCGAGCCGGAAATCAAGGAGATCCGGGACACGCTGGCGTCGCTGCGGCTGGACAGCGTCATATCCTCCGGCTTTCGCATTGGGCGGAGTCTCGCCGCCCAATATGTGAGCGCCGGAAAAGCCGCCATTGACGGTCTTCCCTGTGAAAAACCGGACAAGTCCGTCCCGGAGGGCGCGAAAATCTCCGTCCGGGGTCTGGGAAAAATCAAGCTTGCGGCCATCAACGGCCGGACAAAAAAGGACAGAATTTCGGTGGTCATCCACCGGTATGTGTGAGGTTTTACAAAAAACATGAAAATGGACGAAGTGATCGCCAGAATCAATGTTCTGGCAAAGAAAGCAAAAGCAGAGGGCCTGACCCCCGAGGAACTGACAGAGCGGGACAAGCTGCGGCGAATCTACATCGATTCCGTTAAGGCCAATCTGGTAGGTCAGCTGGAAAACACCTACATCATCGGCACCGACGGTGTCAAGCGGAAGGTTGAGAAGAAATCCTGAGCGGCGTGGCCTCGGCCACGCCGTTCAGGATTTATGCTGGGACGGTTTTTCCACTTCCCTTTCTCCCAAAAGTCTGCTATACTGTAGAAAAAGGACTACTAGGAGGCAGTATATGGAATTTCTGCCCATTATCAGACGGGAAATGCTTGACCGCGGGTGGGACGCCTGCGATTTTGTGTACATCATCGGCGACGCCTACGTCGATCACCCATCCTTCGGCCACGCCATCATCAGCCGGGTTCTGGAAAGCCACGGCTACAATGTGGGCATCATCTCTCAGCCGGATTGGAAAAATCCCAAATCCATCGACGTTTTCGGCCGTCCCCGGCTGGGGTTTCTGGTCTCCGGCGGCAATATGGACTCCATGGTCAACCACTATTCCGTCACCAAGCACCACCGGAAAACCGACGCCTTCACCCCCGGCGGCGTCATGGGCAAGCGCCCCGACTACGCCACCACGGTCTACTGCAACCTTATCCGCCAGACCTACAAGGACGTTCCCATCCTCATCGGCGGCATCGAGGCGAGTCTGCGCCGACTGGGGCATTACGATTACTGGTCGGACACCATGAAGCGCTCCATTTTACTGGACAGTCAGGCCGACCTGCTCATGTACGGCATGGGGGAAAAGACCATCGTGGAGGTGGCCGACGCCCTGAATTCAGGGTTAGACGTGAAGGACATCACCTACATCGACGGCACGGTGTTCAAAACCAAAGCACCGGACGACAGTCTGCCCACTATCACCCTGCCCTCCTTTGCCGAGATTAAGGCCGACCGGCGCAGATACGCCGAGAGCTTCAAAATCCAGTACGCCAACTGCGACCCCTTCACCGCCAAGCGGCTGGCGGAGCCTTACGACAATTTCTTCGTGGTGCAGAACCCGCCCCAGAAGCCCCTGACCACAGCGGAAATGGACGCGGTATACGACCTTCCCTACATGCGTGCCTATCACCCCAGCTATGAAAAGGCGGGGGGCGTCCCCGCCATTGAGGAAGTCAAATTCAGTCTGATATCCAACCGGGGCTGCTTCGGCGCCTGCTCCTTCTGCGCCCTGACCTTCCATCAGGGGCGGATCGTCCAGACCCGAAGCCACGAATCCATCCTCCGGGAAGCGGAAATCATGGTGAAGGACAGGGATTTCAAGGGCTACATCCACGATGTCGGCGGCCCCACCGCCAATTTCCGCCACCCGGCCTGCGAAAAGCAGCTATCCAAGGGTGCCTGCGGCGGGCGGCAGTGCCTGTACCCCACCCCCTGCAAAAACATGAACGCCGACCATTCGGACTATGTTGCCCTGCTGCGCAAGCTGCGAAAACTTCCCGGGGTCAAAAAAGTGTTCGTCCGCAGCGGTATCCGCTTCGACTATCTGCTGGCGGACAAGGAGGGCACCTTTTTCCGGGAGCTGGTGCAGTACCACATTTCCGGCCAGCTGAAAGTCGCCCCGGAGCATGTGTCCGACGCGGTTCTCGCCCGGATGGGCAAGCCCAAAAACGCGGTGTACAACCAGTTTGTGGAAAAATATTTTGCCCTGAACCGGCAGTACGGCATGAATCAGTATCTTGTCCCCTACCTCATGTCCAGTCACCCCGGCTCAACCCTCAAGGAGGCCGTGGAGCTGGCCGAGTACATCCGGGACATGGGCTACAACCCGGAGCAGGTGCAGGATTTTTACCCCACCCCCTCCACGCTGTCCACCGTCATGTACTGCACCGGCCTTGACCCCCGCACCATGGAGCGGGTCTACGTCCCCACCGACCCCCACGAAAAAGCCATGCAGCGGGCGCTGATCCAGTACCGCGACCCGAAAAACTACGCCCTCGTGCGGGAAGCGCTGGTGAAGGCGCACCGGGAGGATTTGATCGGTTCCGGTGCAAAGTGTCTCATCCGTTCCGCGCCGCCCCGTCCCGTGCGAAAAAAGCCGGGACAGTCAAACGGAAAACGCAAGCCGTCCAAGTAAAGAAACACGCTGCCACTTTGGTTTGTCTCAAGTGGCAGCGTGTTTTTACTTTCTTCTATACAGGCACATTTCGTAGGCAATGCCGTTTTCCTCACCGGATTGCAGCGTTTCCGCCAGATACCAGTCCTTATCCTCGTCCAGATTTGGGAAAAAGGTGTCGGATTCCGGCGTCACATGCACCTTCGTGACATAAGCGGCGTCGCAGAAGGGCAGCATCTGCCGGTAAACGCTCCCGCCGCCGATGACGAAGCAGCGCTCAGCGGTGCGGGAAAGTGCCGCCGCCTTTTCGGCGCTGTCACAGACCGTAAAGCCGGGAATCTCCGCCCCGCTTCTGCTCAGCGCCACGTTGACCCGCCCCGGAAGGGGCTGTTTTCCCGGGAAATCCTCGATGGTGCGTCTGCCCGCGATCACCATTGCCCCACGGGTGGTTGTCCGGAAGAATTTCCGGTCGGCTGACAGGGCGACGGGCTGCGTCCCGTCCCGGCCGATTCCCCAGTCGTCGTAAACCGCAACGATCAGCTCCATCGTCCCACCTCAGATCGCCATTGGGATTTCAAAGTTGAAGGGGTGGAACTGATAGTTTTCCATGGAGAAGCTGTCCTTGGTAAAGGCGTAGAAATCGGTGATGCTCTCATCCATCCGGAAGGTGGGCGTGGGGTATCCGTCCAGTTCCAGCATGGCCTTGACGGCGGGAATGTGCCGGTCGTAAATGTGGCAGTCGGCAATGACGTGAACCAGCTCGCCCACCTTTAACCCCGCCACCTGCGCCATCATGTGGGTCAGCACGGCGTACTGCACCACATTCCAGTTGTTGGCCGTAAGCATATCCTGAGAGCGCTGGTTGAGAATGGCGTTCAGGGTGTCGCCGGTAACATTGAATGTCATGGAGTAGGCACAGGGATAGAGGTTCATCTCGTGCAGGTCTTCAAAATTGTAGATGTTCGTCAGAATACGGCGGGAGACGGGGTTGTGCTTCAGGTCGTAGATCACCCGGTCAACCTGATCGAACATGCCCTCCTTGTACTGGTGCTTGATGCCCAGCTGGTAGCCGTAAGCCTTGCCGATGGTGCCGTCCTCCCCCACCCATTCGTCCCAGACGTGGCTGCCCAGATCCGCGACGCGGTTGGACTTTTTCTGCCATATCCAGAGAAGCTCGTCCACGGCGCTTTTCCAATAGGTGCGCCGCAAGGTCATAATGGGGAATTCCTCGGCTAAGTTGTAGCGGTTCACCACGCCGAATTTCTTGATGGTGTGCGCCGGTGTCCCGTCCGCCCAGTGGGGACGAACTTCCAGATTTTCGTCGGAGAAGCCGTTTTCCAGAATGTCCCGGCACGTTTTCTTATACATCTCGTCAGCATAGCTCATGTTGGATTCCTCCCGATTTTTGTTGGGAGTATCATACCACACTCCCGCCACGCTGGCAAGAAAAATCTCCCCGCGGTTTGGCGGGTGCTCGTAAGAAAGTAATTCACCAAAAATTACACTTACGGCATCTGTCAGGCGGGATTGGCTAACGAAAAAATGAGCGATACTTGGTTTTTTGACCGAGTATCGCTTATTTTTTGCCCTTGCGTAGAAGCAATAGATTTATTCACACTTTTTTGCTATAATCATATCGTATCTATCCTTTCCATTCCTTTCCGAGGTTTTTTCAAAAAATCTCAAAAAACTTTTGACGCATTGGAACAATTTGAACTTTCTCATGCCATATATAGTAGAGGGGCAAAAATAAACGATTGGAGGTGACGCTATGACACAACCGAAAGACCCCAAAGGCTTTCTTGTGGTGCTGCCCGGTGAAATCATCGAGATACCTCAGGATAGCGACAAATCGTGGCTGACTTTGTTTTACAGTCTGCCAAAGGAGCTTGCCGAGAAGTGGAAACCGGCTTTTGACTTGCCACGCTGCCCTTACGAGGTTTTGCGGACGGACAAGTATGACAGCATCGTTTGTGACGATATGTTTAAGCTGCTTGTGTGGGATTGCTATTCGTGGAGTGCATGGCAGTTCTTCCAAGTGAAAGACCGCAAGGGAAACTACCGTGATATTCCCGGCGATGTGAAGCAGTATGCGGGCTACTTCCCCTTGTGGCGGCTCTCATACAACATCATTCCATATATCCGAATGAAGTTTGAGCAACACGGACTTGGCTTTCAAAACCTATACAATATCCCGCAGGGTGTTGAAGTGCCGTGGCTGACCTATCAGCAGTTCAGCAATCTGATCGGCAATGTCACCGATATGGTAATTGCGGAAGAAAACTGGCAACCGATGATTGATGCTATCTGGGAGAACAGGACGGTTGAGGACTACGAAACCACAAGTAGCACCGTCAAGACCGACTTCATGCGGAAGTGGTATCACAACCGTTCCGGCAAGCCTATCTCTCTGGACGAAATGATGGAGAGCGAGAACGGAGACATTTTTGAGGTAGCCGACCCACGAAGCGAGTTTGAGCAGATGGTTATCTCCGAAATGCAGATTGCCGCCTTTGCCGAGCAGAATATCACCGACAAAGACCGGGAGATATTGAAGCTACGAATGGACGGACACACCGAGCAGGAGATCGCAGACAAGGTTGGCTACAAAACCGCAAGTGCGGTACACAAGCGGATTGCAAAAATCGCAAGTGCCTATGAGGATTTTGTGACCGCTGAATACGGAAAATATCTGGACAAGTAAATGACGCAGAACGGCAGCAGTCACCCGAAAGGTGGCTGCTGTTTTTCGTGTGGGAAAGGAGTATCAATGAGCAAAGAGCCGTTTGCAAATCTACCCGATGTGCTGAACGCAAAGCAGCTTGCCGAAGCGTTGCACCTATCCAAAGCCGGGGCTTACAATCTGCTGAACGCAGACGATTTCCCCACGCTGAAAATCGGCGGGAGGAAGCTGGTCATAAAGCAGGATTTATTGCTCTGGCTGAAAAAACACACCAACAGTCAAGAGCCGAGAAAAACAGAAAACAGCCAATAACGACTGCCCGGACGCACTACTCCCTGTCCGAGCAGTTTCTATTTGAAAATCGCCGTTTTTCCCAAGTCAAAAGCCGGGAAAAACACCCGAAAAATGCCCCTACTGCGTAACAGGGGCGCAGAAAGGAGTTAAAATGCGAACAGGACTTACCAAGCGGCAGAAAACCACAGAAATCTTTTTTGATGAAACCAAGAGCAGGATCACCGTCTACACCCACAACACCGACTTGAAGAAGCGGCTGACCGCCTATACGGAGCGGTACCCCGACCATTGCACTATGACGGACGAGGATAGCGAAACAGGCTACAAGGCGTTTGAGATTGAAAAGGGGCGATTGTCTTTCCGTCTGACCGCACCGTACAGCGAGGAACGCCGACGGGCGGCGAGTGACTATGCAAAAAAAGTTACAAATTTTATGCAGCAAGGTGATTGAAAAAATGAGACTGTTTTGCTATAATTACTATGAAAAGATCTGTAAGGAGGTGTGGTAATGGCAAAAAACAAACTGGTTGCCCCAGTTGTTAAATGGGTTGGCGGAAAACGCCAGCTTTTAGATGAGATTACGCCTTTGCTTCCAAAGCGGATCGCTTCTTATTGTGAGCCATTTTTAGGTGGCGGTGCTGTTCTTTTTTCCATTCAGCCATCTAAAGCTATCGTCAATGACTTAAACGGGGATTTGGTAGCTGTTTACGAAACAATTCGTGATGACCTCGAATCTCTGCTTGAAGATTTGAAAAAACATGAAAACACTTCAGAGTATTTTTATGCACTGCGAGATATGGATAGAGATAAGGAAGCATACCAAGCGATGACGAAGGTTGAGCGAGCTTCCAGATTGATCTATCTTAACAAAACTTGTTTCAATGGGCTTTTCCGGGTTAATTCTTCTGGTGAGTTTAATTCTCCGTTTGGTCACTACAAAAACCCCAATATAGTTAATGAGCCTGTTCTTCGGGCTGTTAGCAAATATTTTGCATCAAGCAATATCACATTTTATAGTGAGGATTTTGCTGAAACTTTGAAACGAGTAAATAAAGGCGGTTTTGTATATCTTGATCCCCCATACGATCCTGTTTCAGATACAGCAAGTTTCACAGGTTATAACAAGGGCGGCTTTGACCGAAACGAGCAGATTAGATTGAAGCAGTGCTGTGATGAGCTGACGAAGCGTGGAGTAAAATTCATGCTTTCTAACTCAGCCACCGATTTTATCAAGGATTTGTATAAGGATTACGATATTACAATCGTAAAGGCAAAGCGAGCAATCAACGCAGATGCAAGCAAGCGAGGGGCAATAGAGGAGGTGCTAATCAGAAATTATGGGACTGAATGATACTGCTTGGCAAGCCCTCTTTGACAAGTACGATATTCTTGATGAAATCCAAAGGAGTGGTCAATTTGTAATATCGGCAAACCAAATCAAAGAATTTCGTGAGCCGAGGCTAATGACTAAGTTTGACCACAAAGTTAATCTCCCATCTGTTTTTGCAGACAACGGATTAGCGATTTTGCCTATCACTCGTGGCGATTATGTTATTTCATCATTCTCTGCATATAAAGAATTTGAACCCCCTGTTGCTGATGCACAGAGAATTTCAATTCCTGCTCATATCCAAAGCCTAATGCCGCAGTTTCTTGTGAGCGAAGCCATTGCTTTGAATTGTGCAAATGCTTGTGGCATATTGAGTGATTTTTTGGAAGATGATGCTCTCGTGTCAACAGTAAGCGGTCGCATGAGTTCCGGCGGTTTTGGCTTTAATATTGAAACAGACACCGGCACTAAATATGTCGCTGTATCAAATTCTCAAATAGAGATTGATGCCGCATACGAGGGAATTAACTATCTTTCTCTTTTTGAAGCGAAACGAGACTTGTCTGATGATTTTCTTGTAAGGCAGCTCTACTACCCTTTCCGTGTATGGAGTAGCCGAGTAACCAAGCCGGTCAAGCCTGTGTTCCTTATCTTTTCAAACGGTATGTTTAACTTGTATCAATATCAGTTTGACGATCCTCAAAACTATAATTCGCTTAGACTGGTAAAGCAGAAGAATTATGTGATCGCAACTGAAATCTGCTTGTCAGATATTGAAAACCTTTTGACAACTGTTCCGTTGGTAACTGAGCCTGAAATTTCATTTCCCCAAGCTGACCGTATGTCCCGGATTGTAAACCTTATCGAGTTGTTAAATGAGAAACCGATGACAAAGCAAGATATAACATCGGAATACGCATTTGATGAGCGGCAGACAAATTATTATACTGATGCAGGACGATACCTTGGGCTTATCGACAAAGGGCATGACGAAGATGGGAACATTCTTTTCCAGTTGTCTGCCCGTGGACATCATATAATGGGGTTGGAGTACAAGGAACGCCAACTTGCTCTTGTGACACAGATATTGATGCACAAGGTATTCAACGAAACCTTAAAACTACATCTACAATGCGGAGAAATGCCGGATAAACAAACCATCATCCAAATTATGAAGAACTCAAGCCTATATCATGTTGAAGCTGACAGCACATATTTGCGGCGTTCTTCCACAGTTATAGGTTGGATAAACTGGATTTTGGGAATTGTTGAAGAATAACTCTCCGCTGAAAAGGAGGGTGGAAAGCATGGCAGACAATAAGCAAAGACCAATTATTCAATCAAGTGGATACAACGGTAGCGAGCCTACTCGTATTTGTCCTCACTGTGGCAAAGAAAAACCGTTGAGCGACTTTGGTTATAGAAAAATGAAAAAAGGCGAAAATGGGCAAGTCAGAAACCAGTCTTGGTGTAAAGATTGCCGATAAAACGAATGACAGACCGTCTACCGTAAAAAGGTAGGCGGTCTTTTCATATACAAAACAAAATCATAGGAGGAACGATATGCCGAGAAAACAACCGACCACCCTTGCAGAATGTAACGCCGAATTGGAGCTTGCACAAAAGCAGCTACGACAGTATCAAAACCGGGAGAAAGTGCTGACACGGAAGTTGTTCGTAGAGGAACGCCGCATCAGAACGCACCGCCTTTGCGCCCGTGGCGGCTATCTGGAAAGCATCGTGCCGGAGTTGATCGCCATGACGGACGAGGAAGCGAAAGACTACCTTTACCACGCAGTACACAGCGAGGAAGCAAAAGCATTTTTGAAAAAACGAGCCGAGGGAGGGGTTACGGAATAATACCCTTGGTAACAAGGGCGCACTTATACACCCTGTCGGGTGTTGTGCGCTCTGCCGAGGGCTTTGTGGGAGCGTGGGAAATCCACACTCCCTCATGGCGGCTTACGCCGCACAGGGAAAACTGCATTTTCCCTGCGACAGCTTACGCTGTCTACCCTTTAGCGCACTTGCGGAAAGCGAACACCTTGCTTCGCAAGCTATTCACTTTCCGCAAGTCTGAAAAATCGTATTGGAGGTGATACCATAGCAATCTACCATTGCAGCATTAAGATCGTCAGCCGTGGCAGCGGTAAATCCGCAGTCGCAGCAGCCGCCTATCGAAGCGGCGAGAAAATCACAAACGAGTGGGACGGCATAACCCACGACTACACCAAGAAAGGCGGCATCGTCCATTCCGAAATCCTGCTGCCGCCCCACGCACCACCCGACTTCAAAGACCGGGGAACTCTATGGAACAGCGTGGAGCAAATCGAAAAGGCGGGCAATTCCCAACTGGCAAGAGAGTTGGAAGTTGCCCTGCCCATAGAGCTATCCAGAGAGGAACAGTTACGGCTTGTCCGTGAATACTGTTCCTCTCAATTTGTTTCCAAAGGAATGTGCGCCGACTTCAATGTTCACAACACAGGCAGCGGTAATCCCCACGCCCATATCCTCTTAACGATGCGCCCGATGGACGAGCAGGGCAAGTGGCTTCCGAAATCCAAAAAGGAATATGTGCTTGACGAAAATGGCGAGCGCATCCGTCTTGCAAGCGGCAGATACAAAACACGAAAAGTTGACCTTGTGGACTGGAACAGCCACGACAACGCCGAGGTCTGGCGCAAGGCGTGGGCTGACCTTACCAACAGCTTTTTGGAGCAGATCAACCGTCCGGAACGCATTGACCACCGCAGCTATGAACGGCAGGGCATCGAACAAATCCCGACTGTTCACATCGGCGTGGCGGCATCACAGATGGAGAAGAAAGGCATCGTTACCGAGCGTGGCGAACTCAACCGCAGTATCAAGGCGGCTAACCGTATGCTCCGTGAAATCCGGGCGCAGATTGGCAAGTTGAAAGAATGGCTGTCCGAGATTTTTAAGGCAAAGGAAGCCTTGCGAGCCGAGCCGCAGCAGCCGAAATCTCCCGACCTCTCCACGCTGCTGTTCCGCTATCTGGATATTCAGAAAGCAAAGGGCAGGAAGTATTCGCAGAGTTGGCAGCAACAGCACACCGCAGACGAACTCAAAGCCATTTCCAAAGCGGTCAATCTCCTTGCGGAAAAGGGCATTTTCACTCTGGAGGAATTGGACGCTGCCCTGTCCTCTGTCAGCGACAAGGCAAGCGAAATCCGTGGTGCTATGAAGCCGAGGGAAGCGAGAATTAAGCAGCTACAAAAGCTGATTGAGCAGGCGCAGAACTTCCAAAAGACAAAGCCCGTCCATGATGAATACAAGCAAATCCGTTGGAAAGGCAAGCAGGAAAAGTTTGCAGAAACGCATCGAGCCGACCTCACGATATGGGAAGCGGCTAACCGTTATCTGCGGGCGAACTTGCCGGATATGAAACTGACCCCTAAAGCGTGGCAGACCGAGCTTGCTAAGCTGACCGCCGAGAACGAAGCGGAGTGCGCCAAGCTGAAAGCACAGCGGGAAGTCGTTTCCGATCTGCAAAAAATCCACCGCTATGTGGATATTGCGCTGAAAGAGGACGCACCGCAGCAGAGCAAAACCAGAAATCACAATATAGACCGATGAGCCATCGGAGAAAGGAAACCACCATGAACAAGAACAAAGAGTTTGAACATGAAATCGACCCGGAGCTGTTAGAGGAAATCCGGCTATGGGAAGAAGCCGACCACGATGAGCTGACAGAATATTATTTCTCCTGCTCTGACCCCTATCTCAAACCGCAGCCCCTACCGCCCGACCATGTACGCCACAACTGCTACTTTAACGAGGACGGGCATCTCTGCGTGAAAAATCTTTCCGCTTTCTGGCTGCCGGAATTCACCTTGCAAAAGGAGATCGGTGGCACACTCTACACCGTCACAGGCAGCTATGACGGAACGGAAACGCTTGACAAGAAAATGGAGCGCATTATGGGCGAAAAGTTTACAGAAAAGAAGGAGGAACAGGAATGACAAATTCACAAAATCTTGGTACAATAGAACCAACCAATCCTGTACTGGCAGTTGCCCCATTAAAGGAGGAAACAGAAATGTTACGGGCAACTGAAAAAATCACCGCATTATACTGCCGACTTTCGCAGGAGGACGCCAACGAGGGCGATAGCAATTCCATCACCAATCAGAAAGACATCCTGCTCCGCTACGCCAAAGAACACCGCTTTCCCAACCCGACCTTTTTCGTAGATGACGGGTACAGCGGCACCAACTATGACCGCCCCGGCTTTCAGCAAATGCTGTCTGAAATCGAAGCGGGAAAAGTAGTAGTAGTGCTGACGAAAGACCTTTCCCGACTTGGGCGTAATTCCTCGTTGACCGGGCTGTATATCAACTTCACTTTTCCAAAATACAGCGTCCGCTATATTGCCATCAACGACCACTTTGACACCATCGACCCCAACAGCACCGACAATGATGTGGCGGGTATCAAAAACTGGTTTAACGAGTTTTTCGCCAAAGACACAAGCCGCAAAATCCGGGCTGTGCAGAAAGCAAAGGGCGAGCGTGGCGTACCGCTGACAACAAATGTGCCTTTTGGCTACCGCAAAGACCCGGAGGACAGAACGAAGTGGATTGTGGACGAAGCCGCCGCCCTTGTAGTCAAGCGCATCTTCAAGCTGTGCATGGAGGGCAGAGGTCCGATGCAGATTGCAAAGCTGCTCCAAGCGGAAAAGGTGCTTAACCCCACTTCCTACAAACGCAGGGAGGGCATCAAATCCCCAAGCCCCGAAACTGCCGACCCCTACCATTGGAACACCAACACGGTTGTTCATATTCTGGAACGGCGGGAGTACACAGGCTGTACGGTCAACTTCAAGACCTACACCAACTCTATCTGGGACAAGAAGCAGAGGGAAACGCCCATTGAGAAACAGGCGGTTTTCTACAACACCCACCCGGCAATCATCGAGCAGGAAGTCTTTGACAAGGTGCAGCAGATCCGTAAGCAGCGTCACCGCAGAACGAAAACGGGCAAGAGCAGCTTGTTTTCCGGCATGGTCTATTGCGCCGACTGCGGAGCGAAAATGCGGTATTGTACCACCAACTACTTTGAGAAGCGGCAAGACCATTTCGTATGTGCCAACTACCGCAGCAACACGGGAAGCTGCTCGGCACACTTTATCCGGGCGGTTGTGTTGGAGGAATTGGTCTGGATGCACATGAAAGCGGTTATCTTCTATGTGACACGCTACGAGAAGCATTTTAGGGCGGTTATGGAGCAGCGGTTACGAATGAGCAGCGAGGAAGCCATCCGTGGCTACAAGACGCAGCTTGCACAGGCAGAACGCCGCCTTGCAGAGCTTGACCGACTGTTTATCCGCATCTATGAGGACAATGTTTCCGGGCGCATCACCGATGAACGGTTTTCCATGATGAGCAGGACTTACGAGGACGAGCAGACGCAACTCAAAGTGGAAATCCAGAGCTTACAGCAGGAGATTGAAGTACAGGAACGACAGATTGAGAACTTGGAGCAGTTTATCCAACGAGTACACAAATACGAGGATTTGCAGGAGCTTACCCCCTACGCCCTGCGGGAGCTTGTCAAGGCGATCTACATTGAAGCACCTGATAAGAGCAGCGGCAAGCGGCGGCAGAACATCCGCATTTCCTATGACCTTGTGGGATTTATCCCGCTGAATGAACTTGTGAAAGAGGAAACGGCATGACCGAAGCCATGCCGTTCCTGTAAAAAACGATATTACTTTCTTACGACCCCCGACCATTTCCCGTGGGGAGATTCTGGATACTGTCTTACAGCAGATTGCCGGTGCTGACCCAGCCCAGATCGGTGCGGGCCATGTCGCCAACATATTCGTAAATGTCGATGACGGACATTCTGGAATAGGTGCCTGCGACGGAGGACGCGGCGTTATCCGTGTAGATAATGGTGTTGTCATTGTACACCACGCGGGCGTCGATGGCGCTGCCGCTGGCGGGAGTCAGGTCAACGTAGTACAGGTAGACCCAGCCTGCGTCGCAGCGACCCCATGCCATATCCTCGGAGATCTTGGTCTCGTAGATCACCAGGTTGGCGCCCTTCTTCAATGTGGTAGCCTTCTTGGCGCCGGTAGAGGCGGTAACGCGGACATTCAGAGACTCGGTGTTGATGACCTTGCCGGTGTACTTGTAGCCGCCCTTGTTGTTCACGAAGCCGCCGTCGCCGGTGTTGCCGGTGCTGCCGATTGTGGGCGCGGAGGGAGTTGTCGGAGTCGTAGGCTCTTCCTTCTTCTCGTACAGAGCACCCTCGGACATGTAGCTCAGGTCGCAGTAGCCCACGATGCCGTCGCTGGTTTCCACACGACCCCAGACGGTGAGGGTTCTGGTGCCGGAATCCTTGACGATCTCCAGCTTGGTCACGGGAACCTGATCGCCCTTCTTCAGCTTGGCAATGCTGTCATTACCGGTTCCGGCAGCCTTGCGCACATTCAGCTCGGAAGCGCCGGTCACGGTGTGAACCTTCTCGTCCAGAGCGTTCAGCTGGATGTTCACATCGGGATCCTTGATCCAGCCGTCGTTGATGCGCGCCCAGTAGGAGGTCTGCTTCACGACCGTCTCAACATCCTTGTCCGTACCCTCAGTCTTGTTGCCCTCGTAAATTTCCAGGGTAACAGCCGTCAGCTCATGGATGGTGATGTTCTCGCCTGTGCCGATGGAACGAACCGTATTATCCTTCAGGTTCGGGTTAGGCGTCTTGTAAACGGTGGTATCGGCCTTGACAGAGCCGGTGTAGACGGCGGTGGTGGTGGTTCTCTCAGCCTCGTCGAAGGAGTCCACGCCGGTGCCCTTGTTGCCGCTGCTGCCGTTATTGCTGTTGTTGCCGGGAATCTCGTCGTAGGAGATCATGGTGACATAGTCCATGCAGATCCAGCCCTGCTTCACACGGCCCCACTTGGCGGCGCCGACGAGCTTGACCTCCAGGATGGTCACTTCCGTGCCGTTGAGAATCTTGCCCACGATGGCGTTGGCGATGCCTGCGCCGCTGCGGACATTTACGCCGGCGTAGGTGTTGGCAATGATGCCCTTGCCGGTGCCGTCCGTCTTCTGGGTCGTACCGGTGCCGCCGGTGCTGCCGGTGCTGCCGGTGCCGGACTCCACGACGCCCATCTTGACCTCCAGATACTGGCTGTAAATCCAGCTGTCGGTCTCCTTGTTGTTGTCAACGTCGAAGTCGATCTTGTACCAGCCATCCTTCTCTTCCAGAACGGCCACCTTGGTACCGCGGTTGATGCTGCCCAGAACCTGACCGTACAGAGCGCCGGTCATACGGACACGGACGGAATCCGCGTTCACAACGGTGCCGGTGCCGATAGCGCCCTTGGTGCCGCCGTCAATGGTGATCTTGCTGGAACGCTTGACATAGTTGGATGCCAGATTGATCCAGCCGTCATAGTTAACGCCGCCGGAGGTGTAGCCCTCAATCCTGCCCCAGATTTCCTCGTTGGCCAGACTGATTTCATGAACCTCCACTTCCACGCCCTTGGTGAGCTTGAATACGAACTGATTCTGACTGCCGGCCGCATCTCGGATGTTCAGCGTATCGCTGACAACCGTGAACTTGGTCGGGACAAGTTTAAAGCTGCTGTAGGTCGCCCAGCCGGACTTGGCAATCACGTTGGTCTTACCGTTCTTGCCAGTCTCCTTGACCGTCCAGTGTGCCTTCACCCAGATTACGCCGTCAACAACCGCCGCGTTGGTGATCTTAAGACCCGTGGTACCCGCCTTGATGGTATCGCTGTTGTTGGAACTGGTAGTGGGCTGCACATAGGTGGAGAGATCGGCGCCGGCGTTCACGAGAGTGACCTCGAAAGCGTAGTCCAGAACGCCCGTGTCGGAAACGTTCTTGTCGGTGAGCATCTTAACACTGGTGTAGGTCAGGCAGATCCAGCCGGAGGAGGTACGACCCCAGCGGTGACCGTTGACCGTGCGAATCTCGAAAACATTGACCGTGGTATCCTTTGCAAAACCGCCGACGATCTTGTTGTCCACACCGGGATCGCTGCGGGCGTTCAGATAGCCGTTGTAGGTAACGGTAGCGGTGGCAATGGGAGTGGTGTTGTTGGCGTCGCTGGGAGCAGAGCCGTCATAGACGGTGCTCCAGTCGGTGTACATCAGGGCGACCCAGCCCACGGCCACGCCGTTCTCCTCCACCTGACCCCAGGTCTTGGCTTCGTTGGTAGCGATGATCTTCAGCTTCGTACCGGCGGTGTAGACACCGTTCTTGGCGCTGGAAGCGCTGTCACTTGCACGTCTGTTAACATAGGAGTTGGTGACCGTGACGGTCACATTGATCTTGCCGCCGGTGTAATCGGTATTGCCGCTGTCGCTCTGTCCGGAGGTCTTGAGCAGAACCCATCCGTCTCCCGCGGCGGACAGCTTGCACCATCTGTTGCCATCATCATCGATAAAGTCCTTGATCGCGGTAACGGTGGCAGTGTCCTTCTTGATGGTGCGGAAAGGCTTCACGTTCTTCTTGGTGGGAACGGGGTAGACATCCAGAGAAACCAGCTGGGACACCTTCAATGTCTCATTGATGCCATGCACGTAAGAAAGGTCATTGGCATTGTTGGCCGTCACAGAGGTTGCCTGCCAGCCGGCCCACAGCGTCTTACCGTTATAGCTGCCCGTCAGAGAGGGAACCAGCGTGCCGTCATACTGTGCGGAGTACCAGCCCATGAACTTGTAGCCGTTTCTGGTGGGAGCCGGGATATGCTTGGAAGTCTTGGACGTGTCAAAGAGCAAGGTGTAGGAGGTCGCATAGTTCGGAGCTATGACACCGCCATCGGGATTGTATGTAACGGTGCCGAAGCTGCTGGGCGTTACATCGGAATAAATCCCGTTCTTGTACATATTGACTTCGATCTTTCTGCGGCGGAAATCATCCTGATTGCCCGCCCAGTCGCTCATGGCCTTCAGCAGGTCATTGGTGCTGGCCTTGCTGACGATGGCGCTCTTGACAACGCCGCTGCCGCTCATCCAGGAATCGCCCACGTCGAAGGTGAACAGAACCAGAGCGTCATGCTGGCACTGGGACAGCGTCAGGCTGTTGGAAGAAGCAAAGGCGTTGACCTTCGCGTCCAGATCCAGAATCAGCTTGCGCAGAGCCTGGTCAGCCTGCGCCTGGGTGATGGAGTGCTTGCCTGCATCAGTGCTGTTCTCAACTTGTCCGTTCTTATACGTCGTCTTATGCTTCTCAGAGCAGATCGTACCGTAACCAATGCGGAATTCATTGGTGCCGGGTACCTGATAGCACTTATCCTTAAAAATAGCCAGCTTCTTCATGATCGTGATTGCAGCCTCACTGGTCTTCAGCGAAGCGGCAGACGCGGTCAGAGCGGTGACGGGCACCAGACTGACCAGCATGATCAGAGTTAATAATACACACACAATTCTCTTTTTCATAGCTACTTACTCCTTTGCTCTTATGTAAGTAGCCATATTATATCAGAGGTGTTTACAAATTGCAACCCCTTTTTTAAAAAAAATTACATTTTTGTAACAGTTTGTTTTACCAAAAAGCTTCCCCTTCTCTTTTCTTCCCGTATTGTATACCGTTTCTGTCATAAATCCTGAAAAAACGCCGCTTTTTACCGCAGAAAATGTCATTCTTTTTTCCTGCCTGTCAGGTTTTCTCCGTTGACATTCTCCTTTTCCGCTGATATACTCAAAAAAAGGAACCTCTGATGAAATCGGCGAGAGCTGGCGGCAGAAGATTTTGGCTCAGCCGAAAGTTCTGGAAGCGACGGAATACTTTGTGTACCCGCAAGGGGTATGCCGCATCCGTAAGCCAGCTTACGCTGGCAACGGCTGCGCTATATTTCCCGCTTTCAGAACTGCACGGATGAGGCAAAAGATTCGCCGCCCAGCCGAAGACGATTTATTCAGAGGTTCCAAAAGTCATCGGGAGGGATTTCATGGACGGCAAGAAGGCGCTGATCGGCATGTCGGGGGGCGTGGACAGCTCCGTGGCGGCGCTGCTGATGCTCCGCGCGGGTTATGAGTGCATCGGCGCGACCATGCGGCTGTACGACAATGATATGATCGGTCTGGAAAAAGGACACACCTGCTGTAGTCTGGACGACGTGGAGGACGCCCGCAGCGTGGCCAGACGTCTGGGGATTCCCCACTACGTGTTCAACTTCAAAGACGATTTCGAGCGGCAGGTCATCCGGAAATTTGTCAGCTGCTACGAATGCGGCGGCACTCCCAACCCCTGCATCGACTGCAACCGGTATCTGAAATTCGACCGGCTCCTCCGCCGCGCTCTGGAGCTGGGGTGCGACTGCGTGGTATCCGGGCATTACGCGCAAGTAAGGAAGTCCGGCGACCGATACCTATTATATAAGGCGGCGGACAAAGCCAAAGACCAGACGTACTTTCTCGCCTGCTTAAATCAGGAGCAGCTTGCCCGGATTCAGTTCCCTCTCGGCGGTCTGACCAAGCAGGAGGTACGCGCCATCGCGGAGGAAAACGGCTTTATCAACGCCCGGAAGCACGACTCTCAGGACATCTGCTTCGTGCCGGATGGTGACTATCCGGCTTTTCTGGAACGCTACACCGGCAAACACTACCCCGCCGGGGATTTTCTGGACGAAAGCGGCCGCGTGGTCGGCAAACACCGTGGTGCGGTGTGCTACACGCTGGGACAGCGCAAGGGGCTGGGTCTGGCCATGGGCGCGCCGGTGTACGTCTGCAGAAAGGATATGGAGAAGAACACCGTCACGGTCGGGCCGAATGAGGCGCTGTTCTCCTCCGCCCTGCGGGGAAACAACTGGGTCTGGTATCCCTTCCCTGAACTGACCGAGCCTGTTAAAGTGACGGTCAAGACCCGCCACAGCCAGACGGAACAGCCCGGAACCATTTACCCCGAAGCGGACGGCTTTGCCCGGGTGGGATTCGATGTTCCCCAGCGTGCCGTCACCCCCGGTCAGGCGGTGGTGGTGTATCAGGGCGATCTGGTGGTCGGCGGAGGAACCATCACGGAAGCAATCCGATAAAGTTTACGCTGCCATCCCCGATTGGGAGATGGCAGCGTATTTGTTATTTTTTGTACTTCTTGTCGGGCCTGTAGACGCTCCATGCCAGCCCGCCGAAAACGGCGGCGCAGGCGAGGCTGATCTTCCAGCCAAGGCTGAACGCGGCGTTGTGATACATCAGGCGAACGTTGTGGACGCCCTTCGTCAGATTCACGGCAACCATGCAGTCCCCTACCAGTTTGATCTCGGCAGGCTTGCCGTCCACCTTGACGCTCCAGTTTCCGTTTTGCGGAACGGAGGTATACAGCAGGCCGTCCCGGTCGCAGTCGATGGTTCCCTCCACCAGCGTGGAGCGGAACTTCGTCAGATTCAGCTGGGACGCCGACAGAATTTCATAGCCCCGCGCGAACCGCTCCCCGTTGAGAACGGCGGCGCTGACAGTCATGGTGCTGCTCTCGTCCTTGTCGCACTCGATGCGGATGTCCACCGTATCTCCGGTCTTCACATCCCCTACCGCGATCATCTGGGACAGGCTGATGGTCTCCTTGTAAAGCTCCACGCCATTGACGCTGACGTAGAAATCGTTCCGCTTGGGCAGATTCAGGTGGACGCACACAAAGCCGTCCCGGTCGGCGGTGTAGGTATAAGTCACGTTCGCGCCGGAAACACAGTCGGAATACTTGCAGTAGCCGGTGGAATTGCTTTCCGTGATGTTCGCACCGTTGCCGGTGATGGTCAGATTCTCGCCCTGAAGCTTGTGCCAGACCTCCTCGTCAATGCCCGTGGCGGCAGTGAACAGGTCGTTCTGGAACTGGAACGTTCCGCTGCTGGCGGAAAAGTCCAGTTTCGCCAGCGCCGGCTCCGTCAGGAAGCCCAGCGGCAGATACGCGGTATTGACCAGCAAGGACGCCACGCCGAAGCGGTTCACCTCGTCAAAATAGGTGCTGGACTTGTCCTTCCCGTCCCGATCAATCATATACTTGATGCCCAGAAACAGGTTCGCCACCGGGGAGCTTTCCTCGAAGCAGTAGCGGTTATAGGTGTTCTTCGCGCCGTAGCCCAGCGCCCGCATGAACTCCGTGACTTTGACATTGGCGGAACTGGTAAAGGCGGAAATGCCGTTGTAGCCGTTGAGGGCACCGTCGTTCAGGGTCTGGGAATGGGTGGTCTCCGCCCGGAAAAAGAGGTTATCGTCCTCCCGCTCGTACATATAGCGGATGACGGAGGCAGTGTAGGTGGTTCCCTTTGGATAATTGGACACACCCGTACCCGTGAAATACAGTCCAAAGCACACCAGCGTGGAGATCAGCTCCACACCCATGACGGACAGCGCCAATATCCGAATCCGGGCACGCTGACGGTTCCGCTTGGCGCGGGCGCGCATTTTCTGACGCTCCGTGGTTCCCTCCGGCACTTCCAGCTGACCGTAGAGCATGACGGTGAGATACAGCACCAGAAAAATCAGATTATATATAAAGTAGAGAGGGATTTGCAGCGTCAGGCTGCCCAGCTCCAGCGGCACGGTCTCGAACAGCTCATTGGAGCAGGCCAGCACCCCCGCAGTCAGCGCCCCAGCGATCACGATCTGCACCGGGCGGAACTTCCTGCGCATCAGCCATGCGCGGTAGGCCATGTACAGCACCACGAAGCTGTACAGGAAGCTGAACCGATAGGGGATCATATTGGTAAAATGGAAGCCGTGCCAGATGAAATCCAGCTGCCGGATGATGAAGCTCACGTTGAAAAACAGCAGCAGGATCACGGCGCAGCACTTGTCCCTGCGCTTGACGTCCTTCGCCATCAGGTACAGGAACATCAGCAGGATGCTGAAAATGCCGCAGTAAAGATTGGGCAGTCCTTCCTTGAAGGTCGGCTCGATGCTGCCGCCCATGTTCCCCGCCACCTGCCGCATGGCGTCCAGAAGCCCCTTGATGGTGTTCTCCTTGGCGATGTTCAGCCGGAAGCCGGTGGGGAAATTGTTCACGCTGGACTGGGTAGTCTGCAGGGCCGACAGCGCCGGGAAAGTCAGAATGGCAGTCATTCCCAGCGCCAGCAGGGAAAACAGGGCGATTCTCCCAAGATCCGCAAACAGCTTCTTCCACCCGCCCCAGCGGCAGATCTCATACACGAAAAACAGCAGGAAAACGAAAATACAGGTAAAGAACCCGATATAATAATTGGAATAGACGGACAGGAACAGCGTGATCGTATAGAGGAAAAACTTTTTCTCCTTCAGCAGGCACACCGTTCCCAGCGCCACCAGAGGCAGCAGGGCGAAGGTATCCAGCCACATCACATTCCACTGATACCCCAGCGCCCACGCGCACAGCCCGTAAAAACCGCCGAACACCGCAATGGACGCATCGTTCTTGCCGAACAGCTTTTTCAGGAAAATGGCGAAAAACATCCCCGCGAATCCCAGCTTCACCGGCACCAGCAGAGAGAAAAACTCCAGCAGCCAGCCCTCCGGCACCAGAACGCTGAGCAGGTTCAGCGGCGACGCCAGATAATAGGAGATCAGCCCCAGATAATCCATCCCCATGCCGATGCTCCATGTGTACAGCAGCCCGCTCCCGCTGCGGAGAGCACGGCGGAACGCCACGAAGAAGGGATAATACTGGTGGTACATATCCGAATACAGCATGGAATACTTGCCGAACGGCTCGTATTTGCTGATAAGCATGACAAACAGCATTCCCATGCAGGGAATGGCAAAGGCCAACGCCGTATAATTCCAATGAAATTTTCTGCCGGTTCGCTTCACAGGGACTCCCCCTCAACAATCTGAATCGTAAAGTGTATTGTATCACGAATTTTCTCAAGGGTAAAGCACCCTGATGATTTATTTTCCCGTACAAAGAAATTCTTAAACAGAAAATCGCCCCGCCGCTTTGATGGGCAGTCATAAAACAGCGAATGGAGCGTATCGGTACAGATACGCTCCATTTCTCGCGCCAAAATGCGTACACCCCCTTGGCTTGCCCTCTGGGAGAGCTGTCACCGTAGGTGACTGAGAGGGTCTTGCGCCCTAGTATACCCTCTCCCATAGGGAGAGGCAAGGGGTGCTCGCATTAAATGATACAAGAACAGGCACAGCTGGTTAACCCACTGTGCCTGTTAACTGTCCAATGCAGCCTACTTGGGGCAGCAGTCCTTATCGATCATCAAGATCGTCGTCGTCATCATTGTCGCCGGTGGTTGCGATCTCGCCGTAGCGAACCCGGCGTTTCAGCTTCATTTCCTCCACCTGCTTGTGGATCAGTTCCTTGACAAAGAGTGGGTCCTTCACGTTTTTCAGCACCAGCGTCGGCATGGTCTTGTCGGAGGACAGCACCGTGACCGTTCCCACGCCGAACAGGCGCTGCCACAGATTGCGTCTGGTATCGATGTCCCGCACCCGGTAAAGAAGAATATCGTCATCCCGGATGTTCAGGAATCCCTGGGACAGGAACAGCCGATCCTCGGACAACTGATAGCGGGTAAAGGACAGGGGCATCCCCAGATGACGCTTGCGGTCTTTCCAAAGGTATTCAATGGTAATGGACACTGTGCATTCCTCCCTTGTTACTTTTCTATAGTTTACCTCTGCAAGGAAAGAATGTCAAGAAAGGAATTTTCGCCTACAGAATCAAACAGATCAGCCCCGTCGCGCCCTCGTTGACGATTCTTGTCAGTGTTCCCCGGAACTTGCCCCTGACTTCCTCCGGCATTCCCAGCAGCTTCGTGGTCAGCCCCTCCTGAATCAGGTCGTACACGGATTTTCCGAAAATGTTGCTCTGCCACAGCTTTTCCGGGTCTTCGCCCATGAGGGAATTGACCAGATCCTGAGACTGCTTTTCGTCTCCCACCATGGGGTTGATCTCCGTGTCAATGTCCACACGTACCATGTGAATGGAGGGCGCGCCCGCTTTCAGCTTCACGCCGTAAGCGCCGCCCTTGCGGATGATCTCCGGCGTTTCCAGCTTCATTTCCTCTGCCGCGGGCATCACCACGCCGTAGCCCGTCGCCCGGACGGCGGAAAGGGCATCGGAGATCTTGTCGTATTCCTGCTTGATTTGGGACAGCTCGGTGAGCAGCTGCAATAGCTGGGCGTCGCTGCGGATGGGCATTCCCGCCCGGGCGCTCAGAATCTCATAGAACAGCGCCTCCGGGAACACGATGGCGCAGATCACGCTGCCGCTGCCCAAATCCACACTGCGCAGACTGTAGTCCTGCACCTGGGGCAGCTCCCGCAGTCCGGCCAGCACCCCTTCCGCCTGACCCAGCGTGTGAATTTCCTCGGCCATTTGGAGAAGCGCCTGATACAGCGCCGCCTTCACGGGATGCTCCGGCTCCAGCGCGTCCATCCACCGGGGGAGATGCACCCGCAGCTCGCTCATGGGGAAGGTGTACAGCAGCGCCTTCATGAGTTTTCCGATACCCTCGGCGTCCAGCGCCTGACAGTCCGCCACGATGGGCTCCAGAGCGAAGGTGTTTTGCAGATACTCCCTCACCGCCCCCGCCGCCTCCCCCGCCGGGTTGCGGGAGTTGACGATCACGAGGAAGGGCTTTCCCGTTTTCTGCATGTCGGTGATGGCCCGTTTTTCCGCCTGTACGTAATCCTCCCGGGGAATTTCCGTAATGGTGCCGTCGGTGGTCACCACAATGCCGATGGAGCAGTGCCCCTCCATGACCTTTTTCGTCCCCAGCTCCGCCGCTTCCGTCATGGGAATCTCATGGTCGTACCAGGGGGTGGTCACCATCCGCGGCACGCCGTCTTCCTCCGCGCCCACCGCGCCGTCCACCATGTAGCCCACGGAGTCGATCAGCCGCACCCGCAGCTTTGTGACCCCGTCCGGGGAAATCTCCACCGCCTCCTCGGGGACGAACTTCGGCTCCGAAGTCATGATGGTCTTCCCGGAGCCGCTCTGGGGCAGCTCATCTCTGGCGCGCTCCTTGCGATAGGGGTCGGAGATGCCGGGAATCACCAGCTCCTCCATAATCCGTTTGATGAGGGTCGATTTTCCGGTACGCACCGGCCCGACCACGCCCACATAAATATTGCCGCCGGTTCTGGCAGCAATGTCCGCATAAATTTGATCCATAGCCAGCCTCCTTCTCGGCAGGAGAAAGGCTCCTGCGCTTGGTTAGTGCATGGTATGTCCCCGGCCGGGGGTTTAGAACCGGACTTTGCGCGGCTGATCTTCTCAATGCGGATGCGCCCTGTTTTTTACTGGAGAAATGCAGAGATTTTTGTGAAAAAATCATTTGACAAATGACGCAAAAGCCTATATAATATCTAGGCACGACTGTGAGAAGGGGGAAAAGTATGCTGCTGGGGCTTTCTAAAATCATTGACAGTCCGGGCGCGTCAGTCACCTTTTCCACAAGCGTTGACCTGAGTGATCTTTGTTACGGTGTCAGCTACCCTGTGTCCGAGCCGGTCGCGGCAGAGGGCACGGTGCGGAACACCGCGGGCGTTCTTGTGATGACCGGTGAGATCTCCACCTGCATCCACGGCACCTGCGACCGATGCGCCAGAGATTTTAGCCGGGACGTCCGCTTCCCCATCGATGTGGTTCTGGTGACGGAATTGGCCGACGAAGAGAACGAAGACGAGTGGGTATTCCCTCTGGAGGGAGACAGCGCCGATCTGGACGATATTGTACGGACGGTTTTCGTCCTGAGTCTGGATTCCAAGCTGCTGTGCAAGGAGGACTGCAAAGGCATTTGCCAGCGCTGCGGCAAAAACCTGAACGACGGCCCCTGCAGCTGCCAGAAGGAGCTTGATCCCCGATTTGCTGCTTTGAAGCAGCTTCTTGAGAAGTAAGTCCAAAATGAATGCTGTAAAAAGCAGTTTGACCAAGGAGGTGTCACCATGGCTGTTCCTAAGTGTAAAGTGTCCAAGGCCCGCCGCGATAAGCGCCGTGGCTCCAACTGGAAGCTGTCCGCTCCCAGCGTAGCGGTTTGCCCCAAGTGCGGCGAGCCCGTCATGCCCCACAGAGCCTGCAAGGCTTGCGGTACCTACAATGGCCGTCAGGTCGTGGCTGTCGAGGCTGAGTAAGCCAAAAAGCGGAAAGCAGAGGAAGGTGCGTCGCGCCTTCCTCTTTTTCCATGCTATTTTGCGTGTTCCAAAAGCAATATTCACCAAAATCGCTCTGTTAAATTTGTATGAATCCACTTTTTTGCATTGCTTTTGCAGGAAAGATGTGTCATAATAAACTGGATGATCCGTCATATGGAAAGGAAGTGTTACCATGGCAAAACCTCTGGTCGCCATTGTCGGGCGGCCCAATGTGGGCAAATCCATGCTTTTCAATAAACTCACAGGGCAGCGCACCTCCATCGTAGAGGACACCCCCGGCGTCACCCGGGACAGAATTTACGGCAGCTGCGAATGGTGCGGGCGCACCTTCTCTCTGGTGGACACCGGCGGCATCGAGCCGGGTACAGACAGCGAGATGCTCAAATTCATGCGCCGTCAGGCGGAGATCGGCATTGAGCTGGCCGACGCCATTATCATGGTGGTAGACGTGCATTCCGGCGTCACCGCCGCCGATCAGGACGTGGCCACCATGCTGCGCAAATCCGGCAAGCCCATTGCGCTCGCCGTGAACAAGTGCGACTCCGTCGGCCCCGTGAATCCCGATGTGTACGAATTCTACAGTCTCGGCATCGGCGACCTGTTTGAGACCTCCGCCATCCACGGCCACGGTACCGGCGATCTGCTGGACTGGGTCCTGGAAAACATCCCGGAGGATTCCGGCGAGGAGGAGGACAGCGACGTTATCAAGGTCGCCATCGTGGGCAAGCCCAACGTAGGCAAGTCCAGCCTGTTAAACCGTATCCTCGGCGAGGAACGGGTCATCGTCTCCGACGTGGCAGGCACCACCCGGGACGCCATCGACTCCTATTTTGAAAACGAAACCGGAAAATACTGCTTCATCGACACCGCCGGTATGCGCCGGAAAAGCAAAGTGGATGACGCCATCGAAAAATATTCCAATATGCGTTCCATCAGCGCCATCGACCGGGCGGACGTGTGCCTGATCCTCATCGACGCCAACGACGGCGTTACCGAGCAGGACACCAAGATTGCCGGACTTGTCCACGAAGCAGGCAAAGCCGCCGTCATTGTGGTCAACAAATGGGACGCGGTGGAGAACAAGGAAACCAACACCATGCGGGATATGGAGGCAAAAGTCCGTCAGGGCCTCAGCTACATGCTCTACGCCCCGGTGCTGTTCCTCTCCGCTCTCACCGGCCAGCGGGTGGACAGGCTCTTTCAGGTCATTCAGGACGTTCACGCCCAGAATACCAGCCGCATCACCACCGGCGCGCTGAACAGCGTCCTTGCCGACGCCACCGCCCGGGTGCAGCCGCCTACGGATAAGGGTCGCCGCCTGAAGATTTTCTACATGACCCAGGCCAGCACCAAGCCGCCCCATTTCGTCATTTTCTGCAACGAAGCCCGGCTGTTCCATTTCTCCTATCAGCGCTATCTGGAAAACCAGATCCGGGAGGTCTTCGGCCTGAACGGTACCCCCATCCGCATCACCATCCGGCAGCGGGGGGACAAGGAGGACGAATGATGCTCTCAAGAATCCTCATTACCGCTCTTGTCTCCTATTTTCTCGGCAACCATAACGGTGCCATCTGCGTCAGCGCCATGCTCCACGACGACGTGCGCAGCCATGGCAGCGGCAACGCGGGGCTGACCAATTTCATCCGCAGCTATGGCGCGGGGCGCTCCGCGATGGTCATTGCCATCGACGTAGGCAAGGCCGTCCTCGCCTGTCTGCTGGGCGCTCTTGTGTTTGAGCCTTACGGTCTGCGTCTGGAGGGGATGACCCTTGCAGGTGCCTGTGTAATGCTGGGGCATGATTTCCCCGCCTTACAGGGCTTCCGGGGCGGCAAGGGCATTTTAAGCGGCTGGTTCATCGCGTGGACGATCGACTGGCGCATCGGGCTGCTCATCGGCGTCGTTTTCTTCGTGACTTATCTGATTACGAAGTACGTCTCTCTTGGCAGCGTGCTGGCCTCCATTACCTTTGCCGTGGGCTTTGCCGTCTTTCAGCATGACCACGTGTACGTCATGGCCGGGGGCATTTTCATGGGCGCGCTGTGCGTGTTCATGCACCGGGCAAATATCCTCCGCCTGATTCACGGCGAGGAACGGAAAACCAATCTCTTTGGGAAAGGAAGCAAATCATGAAAGCAGCAGTAGTTGGCAGCGGCGCCTGGGGTACCGCTCTGGCAGTCCGTCTGTGCAAAAACGGTCACGACGTGACCATGTGGACGTACGAAAAGGACAAGATTCCGGAAATGCTGGAAACCCATCACAATCCCCGCCTTCCCGCGGCGGTATTGCCGGAAGCCTTAAAAATCAGCGGCGATTACGATTGCGTCAGGGGCTGCAAGCTGGTGGTCATGGCAACGCCCTCCTTCCCCCTGCGCGCCGTCAGCCGGGGTGTGGCTCCTTATATTGACGAGGACGCCGTGGTGGTCTCCGTCACCAAGGGCTTGGAGCAGGGCACCCATCTGCGCATGAGTCAGGTGGTCGCTCAGGAGACCGGCAAAAATGTCGTCGCCCTCACCGGTCCCAGCCATGCCGAGGAGGTCTGCATCAATCTTCCTACCGGTCTGCTGGCTGCCAGCACCGATCAGGCGCTGGCGGAATTCGTGCAGGACGCCTTCATGGCGGACACCCTTCGGGTGTACACCAGCCCCGACCCCGTGGGCGCTGAGCTGGGCGCGGCGCTGAAAAACGTCATTGCCCTGTGCGCCGGTATCACCGACGGTCTGGGCTTCGGGGACAACGCCAAGGCCATGCTCATGACCCGTGGCCTGACGGAGACCGCCCGACTGGGCGTGGCGCTGGGTGCGAAAAAGGAAACCTTTGCCGGGCTTGCCGGTGTGGGCGACCTGATCGTCACCTGCACCTCCATGCACTCCCGCAACCGTCGGGCTGGCATCCTCATCGGTCAGGGTAAGGATCCCCAGACCGCCATGAAGGAGGTCGGCGCTGTGGTGGAGGGCTATTATGCCGCCAAATCCGCCTATGAGCTGGGCAAGGCAAAGGGCATTGATATGCCCATCACCGACGCCGCCTACAAGGTGCTCTACGAGGGCGCAGACGTAAAAGACGCCGTTCAGGCGCTTCTCTCCCGCCAACGCAAATCCGAATCCGAGGACGCGGGCTGGCAATAACTGCATACGAAAAATGGCATCCCGGGCAATGTCACTAAGGAGTACGAATATATGAGAAAAGCAGCTATTTCTTCCATTATTGCTATTATCTTAGGATACCTTGGCACTGTATTTGGAGCCGAAATAATGAATTGGCCTCAGCTTGGTTCAATTCTTGCAATTGTTGTAATGGGGTCTGCAATCATTACCTCTTTGGAAAAGGGCAAATAATTGCTTGGCAACATCCTGTTTAAATTTATTCTCTTGGAGTCTGTTTTTAGAGAAATTAAAATATGTTACAGGTTTTTCCCACAGGGTAAAGATATGTGTGACATGTTGCTTTTGTTAAAAAAGCGGAGATTCGTACAAAAGGTGGGAATGGTATGATGGATAAATACAAAATACTTAATCGGGATGCTATTAAGTATATTGCTATGTTTTTAATGTTGTTGAATCATATATCAACGATTTTTATGAAGTCAGGAAAATTATGGTCAGAGCTTTTTATAGATTTGGGATATTTTACAGCAATTGTAATGTGTTACTTTCTTGTTGAAGGATATCAATATACGCATTCAAAAAAGAACTATGCAATCAGATTGTTAATTTTTGCTTTGATCTCTGAATTTCCATATTGTTTTGCTTTTACGGAAAGTGGAATATTGGAATTTCAAGGACTTAATATGCTATTTACCCTATTAATTTGTTTTTGTATTCTGACTGTAGTTGAAAAAGTGTCAAATATAGTTTTAAAAATCATCTGTGTGTTAGGGTTGATTCTGCTCTCTCTGATTTCGGACTGGGCATTATTAGCACCTATATTTACATTGTTATTTATTTGGAGTCGTAATTCAGAAATTAAAATCAAATATGCATTTGCTGTTTCAATGTTGTTATTTGGAACTTTCAATTTCTTAGGCGGTATTGGAAGATTTTCTATAAAAACAAATATAATTTATGCAATAGGAAGTATGTTGGGTATTGCACTTGCCGGAATTGCAATCATATATTTTTATAATGGCAAACGAATGAATAAAGGAAAGAAATTCTCTAAGTGGTTCTTTTATTTCTTCTATCCTGTACACCTATTTATATTAGGATTGATCAGAGTTTGTCTTTTCTGATATTTTCAAAAGCTGACCGTTTTTCCCTTACACCTTTCCTCCGCAAGACCCTTGAAATACGCCAAATGGCATCCCGTCCGGGATGCCATTTTCATATTTTCACATTGGGAAAATATTGCTCCGCAAAATCCACCTTTTCCACCCGAAAGGACTTGCCGTTCAGGTAATCCAGCGACCCGGCGTCCGTGGTGAAGGTGAAGGTCAGCTTGTAGGAATACAGCGCCTGATAGCTCCGGTCGAAGCGCTTGTCCAGCTTGCCGTACTTGCCGTCCCCCAGCAGGGGGTGTCCCGCGTGGGCGAACTGGGCGCGGATCTGGTGCGTCCGACCGGTGATCAGCTCGCACTCTACAAGTGAAAGCCCCGCCGCGCTTGCGAGGGTTTTGTAATTGGTCTGGCAGGTCTTGCTGCCGGGCTGGGGCGTGTCCGTGACGTACACCCGGTTTTTCTGGGCGTCCTTGAAGAGATACCCTTTCAGGATCCCCTCTTTGGGCTTGGGGCTTCCTTCCACGATTGCAAGATATCGCTTGTCGATCTCCCGATCCTTGATCTTCTGATTCATCACCCGCAGGGCTTCCGCCGTCTTGGCGGCGATCACGATGCCCCCGGTGTTCCGGTCAATCCGGTTGCACAGCGCCGGGGTGAAGGCGTTTTCCTCCCGGGGACGCCACTCCCGCTTCTGGTACAGGTAGGACTGGATGTGATCGATCAGGGTGCGGCCGTACTCCGCGCCGTCGTGGGGATGCACCGCAAGGCCGGGGCGCTTGTCCACAAGCAGAATGCTTTCGTCCTCGTAGACGATGTTCAGCTGGGGATTTGCCACGGTGAGGTAGGCGTTATCTTCCCGGGGCTTGTCGAAAAATTCGTCGTTGATATACAGCTGCAAAGCGTCGCCTTCCTGCAAGCGGGTGTCCCGGTCAATGCGCTTGCCGTTGCACTTGATGCGCTTGATGCGGATATATTTCTGCGCCAGAGACGCCGGAAGCAGCGGAACTGCCTTCGCAAGAAAGCGATCCAAACGCTGCCCCGCGTCGTTCCGGCCGATGGTAACCTCTTTCATGTGTTTCTTCCCATGTTTTCGTCGAAATGTTGGTTGACCTGCTCCGTGAACTCCAGAGCGGCGTTGTAGCCGAGCTTTTTCTGACGGTTGTTCATGGCGGCAACCTCCAGAATCATGGCAAGGTTCCGCCCCGGGGTGATGGGGATGGTGTTCATGGGGACTTTGACCCCCAGCAGCTCCATATACTGCTCCTCCAGACCCAGCCGGTCATAGACCTCCTGGGTGTTCCATGGAACGATGTTCACGATCAGGTTGATCTCGTTTTCCGTGCGGACGGCGCCCATGCCGAACAGCTTCGCCACGTTGACGATGCCGATGCCCCGCAGCTCGATGTAATTGCGGATCAGCTCGGGAGCGGTACCCACCAGCGAGTTTGTGGAGACCTTGCGGATTTCCACGGCGTCGTCGGCGATCAGCCGGTGGCCGCGCTTGAGCAGCTCCACGGCGGCCTCACTTTTGCCGATGCCGCTGTCGCCGATCAGAAGAATTCCCTCGCCGTAGACCTCCACCAGCACGCCGTGGCGGGTGATCCGGGGCGCCAGCGCGGCTTTCAGGTAGGTGATGATGGTGGAAACGATGGTGCTGGTGGCTTCCTTGGTGCGCAGGACGGTAACATTGTGCTTCTGCGCCATCTGGAGGCACTCGGCGTGGGGCGGGATGTCCCGGGCAATGAGCAGCGCCGGGAATTTGTAGGAAAACAGCCGGTCGAAGATCGCTCCCCGCTCCTTGGGCTGCAATTTGTCCACATAGCTCATTTCCACATTGCCCATGACCTGCAAACGCATAGGCTCATAATGGTCAAAGTAGCCCGCCAGCTGAAGGCCGGGTCTTGCCACGTCCTCAACGGTGATGCGGATGGCGTCAAAATCCGTGGACGCATAGGTGACTTCCAGATTAAATTCCTTTACCAGCGTTTTCAGCGGCACACTGTATGTATCCGTCATGGTTTTCACCCCGAAAGCAAGCTTTTCCCCACCATTATACCCGTACGGGGCGGGAATATCAATACATTTCAAAAAAACAAATTTTTTGAAAAAAACACTTGCATTTTACCTCAAAATCTGATATCATATCTTAGCGCCTGTGAATTGGCGTATTCATCGAGTCATTATCGGATGGGAGGTGCTAGAAAATGGCTAAGTGTGATTTTTGTGGTAAGGGCGTAACCTTCGGTATCAAGGTCTCTCACTCCCACAGACGTTCCAACCGTACATGGAAGCCCAACGTGAAGCGCGTCAAGGCTGTCGTTAACGGGACCCCCTGCCATGTGTACGCTTGTACCAGATGCCTCCGCTCCAACAAGGTTGAGCGCGCCGTCTGATTATCTTGGCATATAAATCCGCCGCTGATTTTTCAGCGGCGTTTTTATTTTGTCTTCCTTTATACGAATCAAGGCTTCCCCTCCGGGGAAAGCCTTGATTGTTTCACCATATCCAATTTTACAGCAGCGCCATCACAGCGTCGGCGTACTGTGCGGCAGTGGCCGCAGTACCGTCGCTCTTGACCTCAACTTTGCACTCCGCCATGGCCTTTTCCAGACGCGCGGCAGCATCGGCGCGGCAGATGTGGCGAAGCAGCATGGCGGCAGCCTTGATGATGCTGGCCGGGTTGGCGTAATCCCCCATGCCCCGCTCGATCATCCGGGGGGCGGAGCCGTGGATCGCCTCGAACATGGCATAGCGGTCGCCCACGTTGGCGCTGCCCGCCGTACCCACGCCGCCCTGAATCTGGGCAGCCTCGTCGGTGATGATATCGCCGTAGAGGTTGGGCAGCAGCACCACCTGAAACTGCTCCCGCAGCGGCTCTTTCAGCAGATTCGCCGTCATGATGTCGATGTAGTAATCGTCCACGGTGATGCCGGGATAGTCGGCAGCGACCTCATGGCAGATGGCAGTGAATTTTCCGTCGGTCTTCTTCATGATGTTGGCCTTGGTAACCACCGCCACGTGGGTTTTGCCGTTGTTTTTGGCGTAGTCAAAGGCGGCTCTGGCAATGCGGCGGGTTCCCAGATCGGTAGTCACCTTGAAGTCCACCGCCATGCCGGGCAGCTCTACGCCCCGGCTGCCCAGAACGTACTCGCCCTCGGTATTCTCCCGGAAGAACATCCAGTCGATGTTCTTTTCGGGGATACTCACGGGACGGCAGTTGGCGTACAGATCCAGCTCCCGGCGCATGGCCACGTTGGCGCTCTCCATTTTGCCGCCCATGGGGGTGGTGGTGGGGCCTTTCAGCAGCACGTCGCAGGTCTTGATCTCCGCCAGAACGTCGTCGGGAATGGCCTTGCCGCAGGCCATGCGGTTCTCAATGGTCAATCCCTCGATCTGCTTGATGACGATGGAACCAGCTGCGATTTCCTCCGCCAGCAGCTTTTCCAGCACACGGGTGGCCTGCGCCGTGATGACGGGACCGATGCCGTCGCCGTCAATGACGCCGATGGTAACCTGCTTCTTGGTGGAAAAATCCGTCTTTTCCCCGTTCATGTTCCGGATTCTCTCCAGCTGCTCCTCCAGCAGCTTCTGAAACGCCTCACAGGCAAGTGTAATTTCCTTCATTATTGTCCGCCCTCCTTTGTGTAGTTCAGCAGTCCGCCTGCCATCAGAATCGCCCTTTGACGCTCCGTCAGGGCGCAGTTTACATAAAACTTGAAGCCATCATCAGCAGTGACCGCGAGTCTCCCCTGCTCCATGCCGCTGGCAATATCCGAAATGGTCAGAACAGCATCCTGATTCAGCTTGTCGTAGTCCTCCGGGTTTTCAAAGGTCACCGGCAGAATGCCCGCGTTGATCAGGTTCGCCACGTGGATTCTGGCGAAGGACTTGGCGATGACGCACCGGATGCCCAAGTACATGGGCACCAGCGCCGCGTGCTCCCGGGAGGAACCCTGCCCGTAGTTGCTGCCGCCCACGACGATGCCGTCTCCCGCCGCTTTGGCTCTCTCGGCAAAGGTGGGATCGCAGACCTCGAAGCAGAACTTGCTCAGGTAAGGGATGTTCGACCGATAGGGCAGGATCTTCGCGCCGGCGGGCATGATGTGGTCGGTGGTGATGTTGTCGCCCACTTTCAGCACCAGCTTCGCCGTCAGACTGTCGGCAAAGGGCTTGCTCTCGGGGAATTCCTTGATGTTGGGGCCGCGAAGCACTTCGGCGTCCGCCGCCTTGTCCGCGGGGAGAGGCGGCAGCACGGCGGAGTCGTTCACAAGGAATTCCTCCGGCATGGTCACGTGCAGGGGCTGATCAATGGTGGTCGGGTCGGTGATGTACCCCGTCATGGCAGAGGCCACGGCGGTTTCGGGGGAAACCAGATACACCTGCCCGTCCCGTGTTCCGGAACGGCCCAGGAAATTCCGGTTGAAGGTTCTCAGGGAAACGCCGCCGGAATTGGGGGAGAAGCCCATGCCGATGCAGGGGCCGCAGGCGCATTCCAGCAGCCGCGCGCCGCTGGCGAGAATGTCCGACAATGCGCCGCAGTCGCTGAGCATGGTCAGCACCTGCCGGGAGCCGGGGGACACGGACAGGCTGACAGAGGGGTGAATGGTCTTGCCCTTCAGCATGGCGGCGACCTTGAGCATGTCGTACAGGGAGGAATTGGTGCAGGAGCCGATGCATACCTGATCGACCTTCACGTCTTTCAGCGTCTCCACGGCCACCACGTTGTCCGGGCTGTGGGGACAGGCGATCATGGGCTTGAGAGTGCCAAGATCAATGTCGATGATCTTATCGTACTCCGCATCCGGGTCGCTGGACAGGGGAACGTAGTCCTCTTCCCTGCCCTGCGCGGCCAGAAACTTTCTCGTGACCTCGTCGGAGGGGAAAATGGAGGTGGTCGCGCCCAGCTCGGTCCCCATGTTGGTGATGGTGCCCCGCTCCGGGACGGACAGGGTGGCAATGCCCTCGCCGCCCCACTCGATGATCGCGCCCACGCCGCCCTTGACGGAGAGGATGCGCAGCAGCTCCAGAGATACGTCTTTGGCGGTGACGTAGGGTCTGAGCCTGCCCGTCAGGTTCACCTTGTACATTTTCGGCATGGTGATATAATACGCGCCGCCGCCCATGGCCACCGCCACGTCCAGTCCGCCCGCGCCGAAGGCCAGCATACCGATGCCGCCGCCGGTGGGAGTATGGCTGTCAGAACCGATGAGGGTCTTGCCGGGCTTGCCGAAACGCTCCAGATGCACCTGATGGCAGATGCCGTTGCCGGGGCGGGAGAAATACACGCCGTGCTTTGCGGTGACGGTCTGCAAATAGCGGTGGTCGTCGCTGTTCTCAAAGCCGCACTGGAGGGTGTTGTGATCGACGTAGGCGATGCTCATTTCCGTCTTCACTCTGGGGATGCCCATGGTCTCGAATTCCAGATAGGCCATGGTGCCGGTGGCGTCCTGGGTCAGGGTCTGGTCGATGCGCAGCGCCACCTCGCTGCCGGGGGTCATGTCCCCGGAGACCAGATGGGACGCAATGATTTTCTGTGCGATTGTCTTACCCATGATTTTTGAATCCTCCCAACATGTGCTTTTTCGCGTTTTCGATATGCTTTGCCATGAGGCTCTCCGCAAGGTCGGCGTTGCCGGAAGCCATGGCGTCCAGAATTGCCCTGTGTTCCTTCCGGGTGTTGATGGTGCGCGACCAGTCCTCCATGGAGATGCGGCGGTAGCGCCGGGTCTTCCGGTGCAAGGGGAGCAGCGTGTCCACGATGACGGTACGCTTGCTCAAGTAGCAGATCGTGTCGTGGAACTGTTCATCCACCTGCCGCAGAAGCTCGGCGTCTCCCTTGTCAAAGTAAAAATCCTGCAGGTCGGCGATGTGGGTCAGCTGGGCAAGCCCCTCGGGAGTCATGTTCTTCGTTGCGTAGTAGGCGGCAAGCCCCTCGATGCGCTGGCGGATGTTCATGATGTCTTCCAGATCTTCCTCGGTGATGCCCACCACACGAGAGCCTTTGCCGGTGTCCTCAATGAGCCGCTCCTGTTCCAGACGACGCAGCGCCTCCCGGATGGGGGTGCGGCTGACGCCCAGCTGGTCAACCAGCTTCAGTTCCGTCAGTATCTCGCCCCGGGGGTAGACGCCCTGAATGATGTCGTTCTCCAGCTTCTCGAACACCTGATCCGCCAGAGACGTGGTTTTGAACTGATTCATATTCTTTTCCTTACCCTCTTTCAGCAAAGTCAGGGGCAAGCTGCCGTATTTTCTCTTTCAGCTCCCGTTCTGTCATGACCGTCTGGCGGCCGTCCTCATACTGCTGGTCTACCCATTCCTTCATGGCGATCACCAGCGGCGACTTTTTGTCCAGCTTCTCGCCGTCTTCCAGACCGTAGGTCTGGTTGATCCAGTAGGCGACGCCCGCAAGGCCGGAGGTTTTGCTGATCTGCACTGTGGCGGGCTTGTTCAGGATTTTCTTGGTGTCGAAAATGGTGTAGATTTCCTCGTCCTTCATCAGTCCGTCGGCGTGGACGCCCGCCCGGGTGACGTTGAAGGCGCTGCCCACAAAGGGCGTCATGGGCGGGATATTGTAGCCGATCTCGTTTTTGAAGTAGTCGGCGATTTCCGTGATGACCGTGGTGTCCATGCCGTCAAGCGACCCCCGCAATGACGCGTACTCGAACACCATGGCTTCCAGCGGCACATTCCCCGTCCGCTCGCCGATGCCGAGCAGGGAGCAGTTGACCGCGCAGGCGCCGTAGAGCCATGCCGTGGAGGCGTTGGCTACGCCCTTGTAGAAATCGTTGTGGCCGTGCCATTCCAGATGCTCGCTGGGAACGTCGGAATAGTGCTGCAAGCCGTAGATAATGCCCGCCACGCTTCGCGGCAGCGCCGCTTCGGTAAAGGGAACGCCGTAGCCCATGGTGTCGCAGGCGCGAATCTTCACCGGCACCCCCGCGTCCCGGCTCAGCCGCTGCAATTCGTTGACGAAGGGCACCACGAAGCCGTAGAAGTCCGCCCGGGTGATGTCCTCCAGATGGCAGCGGGGAATGACTCCGGCATTGAAGGCTTCCTTCACCGTGGCAAGGTAATAGTCCATGGCCTGTTTTCTCGTCATCTTCATTTTCTTGAAGATGTGGTAGTCCGAGCAGGAGACCAGAATGCCGGTTTCCTTGATGCCAAGGTCATGCACCAGCTGGAAGTCTTCCTTTGTCGCCCGAATCCAGCTGGTGATCTCCGGGAATTTGAGGTCCAGCGCCATGCACTTTTCGATGGCCTCCCGGTCTTTTTTGCTGTAGATGAAAAATTCCGTCTGGCGGATGATGCCGTAGGGGCCGCCCAGCTTGCTCAGCAGCTTGTAGATGTTTACGATCTGGTCAACGGAATACGGCTCCACGGACTGCTGACCATCCCGCAGGGAGGTGTCCGTGATCCAGATCTCCTCAGGCATGGACATGGGCACCCGGCGGTGGTTGAACGCCACCTTGGGAATGGTGCCGTAGGAATACACATCCCGCTGCAAATTCGGTTCCGCCACATCCTGAAGGGAGTATTTGTAGGATTTCTGCTCCAACAGGTTGGTCTTACTGGAAATCTCTAGCATAGAGGAAGCCCCTTTCCGCTTTCTTGTCTTAATGTATACAATTATACAGCTGTACATTTATCTGTCAATGCACAAATACAGCAAAAAAACGGTCTGCCGCAGCAGACCGTTTGGTAATCTTTTTTCTTAGCCAAGCATCACGTCCAGAAGCATCATCACAGCAAAGCCCAGAATGATGCCCATGGTGGCACAGTAGGGCTGCTCTTTCTGATTCTGCTGACACTCCGGTATCAGCTCATGTACCGCAACTAGAATCATCGCCCCGGCGGCAAAGGCAAGGGCATAAGGCAGGATCGCTTCCACCGTCACCACCAGCAGCGCGCCGATCACCCCGGACACCGGCTCCACCAGGCCGGGGATCTCCACCGCATCGGTGAAATGGACATCTT
>ERZ791927.136-NODE-136-length-83645-cov-8.455449_pt1 | contig 83645 bp, 66 predicted proteins | sample MGYA00510130_ERZ791927 | MGnify/ENA primary metagenome ERZ791927 (study PRJEB30046, sample SAMN00792055) | human gut metagenome | study: EMG produced TPA metagenomics assembly of the A metagenome-wide association study of gut microbiota in type 2...
ATGAACTGAAACCGGCAGGCGTTTTTCATTATTTCGATGAAATCTGCCAAGTGCCACGTCCTTCAAAGAAGGAAGAGAAAATGATTGCTTATCTGAAAGCATTCGGTGAGAAACATAAGTTGGAAACGCTGGTCGATGAAGCCGGCAACGTCCTCATCAAAAAGCCCGCTACAGCGGGCATGGAGAATCGGAAAACCGTTGTACTGCAATCTCACATCGACATGGTGTGCGAAAAGAACAACGATGTGCAGCATGATTTCCTCACCGACCCGATAGAGACCGTGATTGAAGGTGAATGGATGAAAGCCAAAGGTACAACGCTGGGAGCCGACAATGGTATCGGCGTAGCCACTGAACTGGCTATCCTCGCCGATGGCAGTATTCAGCACGGACCTCTGGAATGCCTGTTTACAGTGGACGAAGAAACCGGATTGACCGGTGCTTTTGCCCTGAAAGAAGGTTTCATGAACGGGGATATTTTGCTGAACCTCGACTCGGAAGATGAAGGTGAACTCTTTATCGGCTGTGCAGGAGGAGTAGACTCCGTTGCAGAGTTTACATATAAAGAAGTGGATGTACCTGCCGGATATTTCTGTTGCAAGGTACAAGTGAAAGGTTTAAAAGGCGGGCATTCCGGTGGAGATATCCACATGGGACTTGGCAATGCCAATAAGATACTGAACCGCTTCCTTAGCCAGACTTTCCAGAAGTATGATATGTACCTGTGCGAAATCGATGGTGGTAATCTGCGCAATGCCATCGCTCGCGAAGCACACGCCATTATCGCTATACCGGAAGACAATAAACATGATCTGCGTGCCGATCTGAATATATTTGCAGCCGAAGTACAGGCAGAGTATGCCGTAATCGACCCGACGTTACAACTCGTTTTAGAATCGGAAAATACTTGTGCGAAAGCTATCGATAAAGATACCACCAAACGTTTGCTGCAAAGCCTCTATGCTTGTCCCCACGGAGTTTATGCCATGAGTCAGGACATCCCCGGACTGGTGGAAACTTCCACCAATCTTGCATCTATCAAGATGAAGCCGGGCAATGTGATTCGTATCGAAACTAGCCAGCGCAGTTCTACCGCCTCTTCCAAACAAGACATTGCCAATATGGTACGTACCGTATTCGATATGGGTGGAGCCAAAGTTAGTTTTGGTGACGGCTATCCGGGTTGGAAGCCCAATCCCCACTCCGAAATACTGGAAATTGCAGTCGAATCTTACAAACGTTTATTCGGTGTAGATGCTAAGGTAAAAGCAATCCATGCCGGATTGGAATGCGGTCTGTTCCTTGATAAGTATCCTTCACTGGATATGATATCCTTTGGTCCGACTTTGCAAGGCGTACATTCTCCCGATGAACGGATGCTGATTCCTACAGTGGATAAATTCTGGAGACACTTGCTGGATATTCTGGCTAATGTTCCCGTAAAGAAGTAACTTACATCCCTTTTATATGGATAATTAAGGGAGAGTATGTAAAAGATGCCATCTTTTGCAGCAAAAGGTGGCATCTTATGTTACGAAAGATGGCATCTTTTGCATGATAGTTTATAGAGATGTAATTCCTATCAATATACCATTACACTATCAGGATAGTAAGATAAAGCCAAAGGATATAATAAAGCGACAGAAACCCCGTTATTTAGTAAAAACCCGATAACGGCATGAAATTAAAAGCCCTGCGTCTCATATATCTATTCCCTATATTCTTCCTGTTGTCCTTCAACGCTTGTGACGACATGGACGATTATTCGTCCGACCCGAAGCATACACTTTGTTTCTCGCAGGACACGCTACGCATGGATACCGTTCTCACCGGTATTCCTACATCCACCCGTCAACTGAAAGTATACAACCCGAATAAGAAAGCATTGTTAATATCTTCCATAATCCTTGCTGATGCCGGGAAATCCGGTTTTCGTATCAATGTGGATGGCATAAAGGGAAATCAATTCTCCGATATAGAAATTGCAGGAGAAGACAGCCTGTATATTTTTGTAGAAGCGACTCTGCCTCAGCAAGACAATGCCGACATCAGGTTAATAAAAGACTCCATTCTTTTTCAACTGAATGGCATCCGACAAGAAGTAAAACTACAGGCATACGCACAAGATGCTTTTACTTTCCGGGGAAAAGTAATTGAAAAAGATACACTGATTACATCTCAACGTCCGATACTAATTTATGACAGTATCAGTATTGCTCCGAATGCACACTTAACCCTCGTAGCAGGCACTCGTTTGTATTTTCACGGCAAGGCAGGAATGCAGGTACACGGACGCCTGTCAGTAGAAGGTACCCTTTCCGCTCCGGTTGTTTTCCAGGGGGATCGTACAGACCGGATGTTTCCCTATCTTCCTTATGACCGGTTACCAGGACAATGGGGAGGCTTACGTTTTTACAAAACCAGCTATGAGAATCATCTGGTTTATGCAGATATTCACGGTGGTAGTTTCGGCATTCGTTGCGATTCTTCGATGACAGACCGCAGGAAGTTGACATTGGAATCCTCTCTCATACGACAAGTATCGGGCAATGGATTGGAGTTGACGTCGTGTCAGGTAGTGGTAGGAAATAGTGAGATTAGTAATGCGGGAGAAAACTGCGTCAGCCTGTTAGGGGGAGATTATACATTTACCCACTGCACACTGGCAAATTACTTTAGTTGGAATGTGCGGAAAGGGACGGCATTGCAAGTGCGGAATGAACTGGATGATACTGCATATCCGCTTTCATCGGCTATTTTCCGTAATTGCATTATTGCAGGTTCGGGCACGGACGAAATTAACGGAGGACGCTCTAAAAATGAGAATATAGCTTTCAATTATTACTTCTCACACTGCCTCATCAACTCGATAGAAGAAGAGAATGACAAGATAGTCAATGTTATCTGGGAGAAGGATGATAATTTCATGCTGATGGATAACCATACACAGGAATACAATTTTAATCTTGGTGAAAAATCCAAAGCTATTAATTGGGGAAGAAAAGAAGATGCCAGCGCCTACCCTATTGACAGAAATGGACACTCCCGCCTACAGGATGCAGCACCGGATGCGGGATGTTATGAATCTATGATCTTGCCATCATACTAAAAACGGTTCTCAATGAACATTAAACTATATATTACTTTTTCATTTCTGTTCGCTCCTTTTTTCTTCCTTTGCGGACAAACGAAAAAGGACACTCTCTCTTTTCGTGTTGTCAGTTATAACGTTGAAAACTTATTCGACTGCCGCCACGATACGCTAAAAAACGACTATGAATTTCTGCCCGACGCAGTACGCCACTGGAATTATACGAAATATAAAAAGAAGCTGGATAACATAGCCCGCACCATCACAGCCGTAGGCGGTTGGATTCCACCTGCACTTGTTGCCCTCTGTGAAGTGGAAAACGACAGTGTATTACGCGACCTGACCCGGCGCTCGGTTCTTCGGGAAGCCGGATACCGCTATGTGATGACCAACTCACCCGACCAGCGGGGTATTGATGTGGCATTGCTTTACCAACGTGACTGTTTCAAACTGATTTCCTATCAGGGAATCTCCATACCTTATATATCCGGTAAAAAGAAATTTCGCCCTACACGGGATATACTACACGTTTGCGGGATATTATTAAACCACGATACACTGGATGTTTTTGTAGTTCATCTTCCGTCCCGTTCAGGAGGTGCCAAAGAAAGCGAGCCTTACCGCCTACATGCTGCCCGGCAATTAAAAGCTGCGGCAGACAGCGTCTACCTCCATCGGTATCATCCGCAAATTCTTATCATGGGAGACTTTAACGATTATCCCGATAATGCATCGGTCAGCAAAATTGTTTCAGCAAAAGCGCCACCTCAAGACAAAAATAGTTTGCAGCCACAAAGATTCTATCACTTGCTTGCCCGTAAGGCCGCTACACAAAAAAACTTCGGCAGTTATAAATATCAGGGCGAATGGGGATTACTGGATCATATCATTGTCTCCGGTACGCTTCTCCAGCTGGATGCAGACTTTTGCACCAGTGAAAGCAAAGCCGATATCTTTCGTCCTTCTTTCCTATTGACGGATGATAAAAAGTATGGCGGTGTACAGCCATTCCGCACTTACTACGGAATGAAGTACCAGAACGGTTACAGCGATCACCTGCCTGTATGGGCAGATTTCCGGCTCATTTATTAATCCGAATACTGATACAATTTCAAATCAAACTTCTGTACCATTACCAGCAAATGATCGAATATATCGGACTGAATGCGCTCATATTCTTTCCATACCTTGTTCCGGGAAAAGAAATAGACCTGAATAGGAACTCCGTAAGTTGTCATTTCCTTCTGACTGATAATCAAGTCCAGATCCTGATTTACAACAGGTAGGCTACAAAGATAGCGTTCGATGTAAATGCGGTAGAGTTGTGCATTGGTAGGCACCTCTCCTTCCGCCGGCTGATAGTCCGCCATTAAAGGAACTTCCTTGCGAATGGTATCCAACATCTCAGGAGTACAGAACTTTAATGTGGTCATGTCCAGATAGATATTCTTATCCACACGACGGCCACCACTCTCCTGCATGCCGCGCCAGTTCTGAAAGGAACCGTTCACTAAGGTATAAGGTGGAATGGTAGAAATTGTGTTATCCCAGTTCTGTATCTTCACGGTGTTGAGGGTAATCTCTTTCACAATACCGTTGGCAGATCCGTTGGGTAAAGCAATCCAGTCGCCGATACGTAGCATTTCATTGGCAGAGAGTTGAACTCCGGCCACAAATCCCAGAATACTATCTTTAAATACCAACATCAATACTGCTGCCGAAGCACCCAATCCGGCAAAAAGGGTTGCGGGAGATTTATCGATAAGAATAGATATGGCAATGATAGCAGCCACAAAGAACAGCAGTACTTGCAATACCTGGACAAACCCTTTCATCGGGTGATTCTTACTATTGTCTTTTTGATTATGAAAATCCAGAAAAACCAGTAATAGTCCGTTCAGCGCAAAGGCTAATGCAGCTACAATATACACGGCACACACCTTCTGAGCCAAGCCTAACAACTCTACTCCATGTACAAAAGTATGGGGCAACAGGAAATAAATCAGAATGCCCGGCAAGGTATGTATCAGGTGAGGAACGACCTTCCTCTTCATTAATAAGGTATTCCAACGATGGGGTGAACGATTTGTATAATGCTTCATACCGCCCACAAATATTGCTTGGAATAGATAGTCTAATCCTACAGCTATAGCAATAATCAATATGGCGATGATAGTTTCATCAAATGTATTCGCAAATTTGGGATCTACTCCCCAACCTACAAGGGTTTTATTCATCCACCCTCCTAATGTCGTCATATATTCCTCCGATTTTAGTTGCTTATAAAGATAATAACAGATAAAGGGGGCAGGTTGTTTAGTGAAACTTTTTCCGGTTTCATCTTTTAGTTTTCCGGCTTCGGTAAAAAAGTCCCGATACATCTGTCTGAAACAGTTTACTTTCGTTCCCGGATTAAACGAAAAAAGTATGAACCGAAACGTAACATTTATCAGTATTCTTAGCCTCGGACTCATGTTGGGTGCTTGTAGCAACAACTCTTCTTCACAGGAAGAGACTTTATTTGTGAAAACTGCTACTGCCAGTACCTACAGTAACGAAACTGTCAAAGAGTTCCCCATCATCACCCAACCGTTCCGCACCACAGAACTTTCTTTCCGTGTCAGTGGCCCCATCGACCGGCTGGATGTCTATGCCGGAAACTATTACCGACGTGGAGATATTATTGCAGAAATCGACCCGCGGGATTACCGCATCCGGCGTGAACGTGCCGAAGCCGTCTACCGCCAGGCAAAGGCAGAGTACGAACGTATCAGTACGCTTTACCAGAAAAACAATCTTTCTGCCAGTACTTACGAGAAAGCACGGGCGGAATATACTTCTGCCAAGGCAGCTTTTGATACAGCGGTCAACGAACTGGAAGATACCCGACTGATAGCCCCCTTCAACGGATATGTAGGTGAAGTCTATGTAGAGAAATTCCAGGAGGTTAAAGCCAGTCAGTCCGTATTAACATTTATCGATATAGATCAACTTAAAATAGAAGCTTACGTGACGCAAGATATTGCCTACCGTGTTCAACCCAGACAAAACATACAACTGACACTGGACGTACAACCGGACATGAAGTTAGAAGCGCAGATTGCAGAAGTTTCCAAAGGAACGACACAGAACAATCTTTCTTATCTGGTGACGGCACTGTTGCCCAATAAGGAAGCCCGGTTACTAGCCGGTATGTCAGGTAAGGTGCGTTTTGAAGAAGCTTCTTCGGAATTATCAGATAGTACTGCCACTCAATTGGTTTGTATTCCACAAACAGCCTTATGCAACCGTCCCACAGTGGGCAGTTATGTGTGGACGGTACATCCGGAAAGCGGCATAGTCAGCCAACGCAAAGTAACCGTCGGTAGTTTACTGCCACACGGCAATGCAGGTATCACCACCGGATTGCAACCCGGTGAAATAGTAGCCACAAGCAGCCTGCGTTTCCTGTCGGATGGTATGAAAGTAAAAACCCAATGAAACAGTAAGCATCATGAAACTAATTAAATATTTCCTACAACGCCGCTCGGTTACCATTCTCCTGTTGGTACTGGTACTTGCCGGCGGACTCTTTTCATACATCAAGATGGGGAAACTGGAAGATGCTCCTTTCACCATCAAGCAAGCATTGGTACTGACTCCTTATCCCGGCGCCTCTCCCTCAGAGGTACAAAGCCAGGTGACGGATGTATTGGAAGAAGCCATCCAGTCTTTAGGCGAACTGTATTACCTGAAAACGGAAAACCGCGCGGGGCTTTCTAAAATCACCGTATATGTAAAGAAAGAGACACGTGCCGATGAGATGCAACAGCTTTGGGACAAACTGCGACGTAAAGTAGGAGATGCCCAAAGCAAGCTCCCCGCCGGTGCAGGTCCATCAGTTGTGAATGATGACTTCGGCGATGTACTGGGCGTTTTCTATGGACTGACAAGCGAAGGCCGCAGCTATCGTGAACTGGAAGATCAGGCAAAGCTTATTAAGAATGAGCTACTAAAAGTAAAAGATGTTGCCCGTATCGAAATCTACGGAACGCAAACACCTACGATAGATGTAGTAGTCAGTCCGGCAGTGATGTCCCGCAGTGGCATCACTACAGCGGACATAGCCAATGCATTCAATGCCCAGAACAAGGTAGTGGATGCAGGTGGAATTACGGCAGGTACAGGACGTATCCGTATTGAGTCCACAGGTAATTTCTATTCGCTGGACGAGATACGTCAACTCACCATTGTTTCACGTAGTGGAGAGCATTTCCGTCTGGGAGATATTGCTGACATCAACGAAAGTTACCAGACTCCTGCCAGCAACCTGATGCGCATAGATGGGAAACCGGCCGTAGGCATTGCCATCTCCACTGTACCTACCGGTAATGTGGTAGATATGGCAAAAGCCATCGAAGCACGTATCGAGGAACTGAAAACAGATATGCCGGAAGGCTTCGGACTCACCTCTATCTATGACCAGGGACATGAGTCTGCCATAGCCAACCAAGGCTTTATTATCAATCTGATAGTATCTGTAATTACTGTAGTAGCCATCCTGCTCTTCTTCATTGGTTTCAAGAATGGTTTATTAGTAGGCAGCGGATTGGTATTCTCTATTTTTGCTACATTAATAGTGATGCTGGCGGGTGGAATTGCTCTTCAACGTATGTCATTGGCAGCCATTATCATTGCTATGGGAATGCTGGTAGATAATGCCATTGTAGTCTCCGATTCTGCACTGGTGAATATGCAACGGGGGATGCGAAAACGAACTTCCATCATGAAAGCATGTTCTGCTACCGCTTTACCTTTGTTAGCAGCTACAGTCATAGCTATCCTGACATTCCTGCCTATTTATTATTCACCGCATATCACAGGTGAATTGTTATCCTCTTTGGTAATTGTCATCGGTGTATCACTCATGTTCAGTTGGGTATTTGCGCTGACACAAACGCCATTCTTTATTCAAGAATTTGTACGTCGTCCGCGACCATCGGAATTAAAAAGCGAATTATTCTCAGGTCGGGCATACGATTCTTTCCGAAAAGCACTGCATTTCGTTATTCGTCACCGCTATGCCACAGTGGGACTGATGATTGTATTGCTCGTTGTTTCCGCTTGGAGTTTCAAGTTCATCCCCAAAGTCTTTGTACCTGCACTGGAAAAACCCTATTTCACATTGGACGTATGGCTACCCGAAGGTACGGATATTGCAGAAACAGATCGCTTAGCTTCGGAAATGGCTGATTATATCCGTAATCAGGAAGAAACAGAAATGATATCCACTTACATAGGACGGACACCGCCCAGATATTATCTGTCTAATGTATCTTTCGGTCCACAATCCAATTATGCACAGTTGCTGGTAAAAGCACGGTCTTCCAAAGAAACCAAAGCGCTACGTTCCAGGTTACAGGATTCTATTCGTACGCTTTTCCCGGGACCACTTATCAAGGTGAATAAGTTTGAACTGAGTCCATTGACGGAAGCTGTCATCGAAGCCCGTTTTCTGGGTCCTGATCCTGCCATACTCGATTCACTGGCAGGTATGGCTATCGAGATTATGCGCAGAAACCCCAAAGTAGCGGATGCCCGTAATGAGTGGGGCAATATGACACCAATTATCCGTCCTGTCTATGATCCGGTAAAAGCCGGTGCACTGGGTATCACAAAGTCGGCCATGATGGAGTCCGTTAAATCTATCAATGACGGGCTGACTGTAGGAATCTACCGCGACAATGAGAAGAAAGTTCCCGTACAACTTAAGTCGGCAAGTACCGATATTACCGATGCGCAGGGATTAGGAGACTTTTCCGTATGGAACGGGCAGAACTCAGCTCCTTTGTCGCAAGTCACCGGAAAGATTGAAACTGATTGGGAATGGCCGCAGATGCGTACCTACAACCGGCAACTCTCCATGGCAGCTATGTGTGGGGTAAAAGCCGGACATACCATGGCAGAAGTACATGGTGAAATTCGTCAGGAAATAGAGTCGATCCAGCTTCCCGAAGGCTACACTTTCTTCTGGGACGCCCAATACAAGGACCAGCGCGAAGCCATGCAAGCCATAGCCAAATTCTTTCCGCTGGCATTCCTTGCACTGGTAGTTATTCTTGTTGCTTTGTTCGGTAATTTCCGCGATCCGTTAATCATTCTATGTGTGCTACCATTATCCCTGATCGGTGTTGCTGTAGGTATGCTGATGACAGGGTTTGAATTTGGCTTCTTCCCCATTGCCGGGTGGCTGGGTTTGCTGGGAATGATTATCAAAAATGTGATTGTGCTATTGGATGAGATACAGGTACAACGACGGGCGGAAGTGCCTGCCTATACTGCCATTATCGAGTCTACCGTATCGCGTACCCGGCCTGTACTGATGGCGGCCACTACTACGATCCTGGGTATGGTTCCTCTATTGTTCGACGTGGCTTTCGGTGGTATGGCGGCTACTATAATCTTCGGATTGACGTTTGCAACGTTGCTGACTCTGTTCGTCACTCCGGCGCTCTATTCATTGTTTTATAAAGTAAAGAAGAAATAGATTATGAAGAAATTATATATACTTTTTATTCTATCGTTGTGTGGTCCGTTCGCTTTTGGCCAGCAAAGTGCGATGCTGGAGAAATACAGGTCGATGGCTCTTGAATACAGTCACGACCTGAAAGCGGCGGAGAAAAATCTGGCAGCCAGCATTGAACTGGAGAAATCTGCCCGTGCAGACCTGAAACCAAAACTATCAGGCGATGCCAATTTTCAATATACCGGAAATCCGTTGGAGCTCAACCTGAACCTGCCGGGTATGAATAACCCACTCCATATACAAGGGCGCGATAGCAAATATGGTGCTTCCCTCACCCTACTGCAACCTATATATACAGGTGGGCGCTTACTTGAAAGCATCCGCATGGCACAGCATCAACACTCTCTGGCCTCACACCAGAAGGAACAACTCTTATCCGAAGTCTGTTTTCAAACGGATATTCAGTATTGGAACACTGTAGCCCGCCAGGAGATCGTAGGCATTGTTACAGACTATCGGAACTCTATTGCCTCACTGACTCAAACAATCCGTGAACGGGTGGAAGTCTCACTGGTTAATCCCCAGGACCTGCTAATGGCTGAAGTGAAACTAAACGATGCTGAGTTTCAATTGCTACAAGCACAAAAAGAATTTGATACCGGACTAATGGCTTTCAATTCCCTGATCGGCTTACCTCTGGAGGAAGCTACTCCTATAGATACAATTATTCCACAAGTGGATACTTCGGACAGTTCGCGGTTGGCACTTGCTATTCCACATCCCGAAATCAAGATAGCGCATGACCAGATTAAGATGGCGGAGAGTTCACGAAAGCTGAACGATTCAAAGTATAAGCCGCAACTATACGTGGGAGTAGATGGCAGTTATTCTTCTCCGGGTTATGACTTGCGTGCCGATCTGGACCCTAACTATGCAGTGTATGCCAAGGTCAGCGTACCTTTGTTTGAATGGGGAAAGCGACGGAATGAGAAACGGGCTTCCAACCAAAAGATAGGTATGGCAAGAGATAATCTGAATCAGATTCAGGATAAAGTCGATCTGGAAATACAGACTGCCCGCCTCTCTCTGTCACAGGCATTAAGTCAGGTAGAACTAAGCCAGCAGTCGCTGGAGAAAGCTCACGAAAACGAACGCCAAGCCATGGAACGCTACAATGAAGGCGAAATATCCATTGTAGAGGTTATTGAAGCGCAGACTTACCGACAAAACGCCGAAATAAACCATGTACAGGCCAAAGCTTCCGCACAAGGACAGTATTCGGCATTAATAAAAGCATTGAACCAATATAAATGATAAGTGGAAATTCGTAACTTTGTACTTATGAAGTGGAACACTCTTTTATACAGCCTACTCTTTTCAGGATTGGGAGTTTTCTCATTCCTGTTACTGGCTAATTATACGAATCTTACTCCGCAAGTTACGAATACAATCCACACACCGGGTGCATTCTTTTTTGTCGTTGCCACTTTCAATATATTGGGTTATTGTACTCTTCGTATCAGTTCATGGATGAACCGCCTATATTCCAACAACTTGCGCTGGAAGTGGAAGTTCATAGCGGTATATATATCTGTAATGCTATTGTTTCTGCTGTTGAATTATGGTCTGCTAGTAGCTGCCAAGTTAATAGGAAGAGCAGAAAATCCATTCACTTTCCAGATAGGAGGAATACGTATTTTATTAGTGGTATGGTTGGTGGAACTTGTTATCCTGGGATTGTTACTTGCCAACCGTTCCATTAAGAATGCCCTCCGGCTACAACAAAAAGCAGCACAATTACAGAAAGAGAATAACGCAGCCCGATATACCGCCCTGCAAAATCAACTGAATCCTCACTTTCTCTTTAATAGTCTGAATACGCTGATAGCCGAGATAGAATATAATCCTGCAAATGCCGTACGCTTCACACGAAATCTTTCGGATGTATATCGCTATGTGCTTCAATCGCAGGATAAAACCTTGATTACATTAGGTGAAGAATTAGAATTTATTCAGTCCTATCTTTTCCTGCACGAAGTCAGATTAGGCAATTGTATCACCTGCAACATCACAATACCAACCGAAGCTATGGAGTATCAACTCCCTCCGCTCACCCTGCAACTATTAGTGGAAAACGTCATTAAGCACAATTCCATCAACAGTAATAAACCGATGGAGATTACGATATACATTGCCGATCACTTTCTGGTGGTCAGCAATCCGATACATATCAAGAAGAGCGACACAAGTTCGGGAGTAGGCCTGCAGAATCTATCTAACCGTTGCAAACTAATGATAGGTACCGACATTCTTATCAATAACGAGAATCAAATATTCACTGTAAAAGTCCCTTTAATCTATGAGTAAACTGACTGCTGCCATTATAGAAGATGAAGTACCCGCCGCCCGCCTGCTATCTTCCATCATCACACGGCTGCGTCCCGACTGGGAGGTTACCGTATTACCCGGAAGTGTGGAGGATGCCATTGCCTGGTTCAAGACACATCCTCATCCGGATATCCTGTTTCTGGATATTCAGCTATCGGATGGCAATTCATTCGACTTCCTCACTGCCGTACAACCTTCTTCATTGATTATCTTCACAACAGCCTATGATCAATATGCCATCCGTGCCTTCACCGTGAACAGCATAGACTATATATTGAAACCTGTAGATGAGAAACGCCTACTGAATGCCATTGTGAAATATGAAACCCTGAAAGGAAAAGACTACAAACAAGAGAATTACATAGGAGACTTGATTCAAAGTCTGCAAAAGCAGGAAAAGAGCTACCGTACCCGCTTCCTCATTGCCGGAGTAGATAAATTCTGGGCTTTGCAAGTCAGTGATATTGCCTATTTCTATTCAGAAAATAAAATCACCTTTGCCGTTACAAAAAGCGGACAGGAACATATCATAGACCTTTCCCTCACCCGACTTGAAGAACAATTGGATCCTCAACGTTTTTTCCGTGCCAATCGTCAGGTTATTGTCTGTATTGATGCCATAGTGCATGCAACGCCCTATTTTAACGGAAAAATAATACTTCATGTGAAACCGCCTCATAAAGATAAGATAACGGTGAGCGAAGAAAAAGTATCTTCTTTCAAGCTGTGGCTGAACTTTTAATTTCTTCATAGTTCGCGCCACTTTCTCCATAACCGGAAGGAAGTGGCGCGAAATACTTTAAATATACAAATTACAGAATTCTAATATCCCTCATTCTGTGACATATACCTATTCATATCCAGTTCTCTCTGAGGAATTGGAAATTTCAATCTCCAAGCAGGTACATCCAAGAATTTTTCAGCAATTCCATTACGTTTCAAAAAAGCAAAATAGGTACCTGTACCTTTCAACTGCGACTGCCACGTATTTGCTAAACGTTCCATAAAGCCATCACCTGATTTTGCAGCAGACAACTTCTCTGACGAATATGCCGGAGAACCGATATTAGCTACTATTACCTTGTTCAAATATTCCTCAGCCTGCGTAGAACTGCCTAAACGGAATTCACACTCTGCTAAATTCAGCAAGACTTCTGTATAACTAAAACAAATATTAGCTACCATATCATTTTGATTGCCAGAGGATGCCTGGAATGCAGGTAGTTGATAAACCAAATCTCCCAACTGATACCTACCACTATTTGTCACTTCTGCCAACATAGACTTTGCCTTACTCCAATCCCCTTGCTCCATATAAATACGCGCCAGCAATAAAGAAGGTAAATCACGGGAAGGGAAGAAACAATCATTTACCGTAGTCTGTGTTACCTTTTCTCCCGGTAAATAGTCACGTGAACGCAATAATGGCTCTACAAACAATTTCAATAGTTCCGCTTTTAAAGTTGCAGGCATGCCTGTGTATGGATCTGTTTGAAGCTTATTTATATAGACTGCCTTTCCCCATAAATTTACCATTTCGTAATATAACAAGAAGCGGTGCATTTCCATCAAGGCTACGACACCTGTGCTATCAGAAGAAGTTATGTCATCATTTACAGCATTCTCCAACCCCATATTTATTATCAAGCTCCTGTTTATCGCAGTATAACAAGCATTCCATGCATTTGATACATACGAATTATTAGGATTTAAAGTATGATTGATAAAGTCTAAATATCTATTATAGCCTTGTTCCTTTTCGGACTGGCGGGAATAAAATTCTTCGAGTGTACACATCTGTTGCAAAGCCTGATAGGAAGAAACGCAGATACTTGTGAACATTGTCGCACCATTTTCTGCCAATTGTAACTGAACCACTTTGGTCGGATCAGGTTCCTGCCGAATAGTCAATTGTGCTTCTCTATTTTCATACTCACCATAAACCTTTACTACTACAGAAGTAGCTTTCGCACTCACTGCCGGATCTACTTTAACTTCCAGATATTGGCCATCAGCCGACAGAGTTGCCTGATAAGAAATTCCCGGCTTATTTTTATACTCAAACAAATCCTTACTCCAAATAGAATCATCCGTCATATCATTGCTTGGTTCATCTCCAAGCTCCCCTTCCGGCCATAATAACTTCCATTTACTCATTTTTACAGCCACATTGGCTTCTATCTTGATGCGATAAGTCCCACCTGCCATAGGCACGTCCAACTCCGACTTTTCCAGTTTCACCGTAGTAGGTTTCCCGGCCTGCCATATCTTCAGCGTATCACAGTCTTTCCCATTCTTACTTTTAATCAATACTCTTCCGCGACGAGGTGAGAAGCTCTCATTTTTAGCAGCTTTCAGATAAACTTTACGAAGTTGCAAACCACGCGCTGCGGCACTTTCCGTAATCCACTGACAAGTATCTGCCGGACGTACTTCTACATCTACATTAGCATTTACATCTATAGCAATAATGGTATCATTGGGAGTTTTAAGTTCGATACTCTTATTATCAATCACAACAGCATCCTTCTGTGCCTGTATCACAGTCAAAGTATCGGCTATAGCAGTATTTTCTTTATTATAGAAGATTATTTTCACCCGACGACTTTCATTCGTTTCATTAGGGCTGATTGTATAATAAACGGTATGACTGGACATTCCGCGATTCATGACCGCTTCTTTAATCCAGTCTGCATCGGGCATCTGAATGCCATATGTGCAATTACTACGCAACTCTACTTTAATAGTTTCTCCCCGGTCGCCAACAGGATACTCATTTTCATTCAACAGTATGATGTCGCCACCATGTTGGTATACTTTTACCGGCTTTGTCAGTTTACCATCAGTGATGTATATTGTTCCTTCACGTTTATCCCGTTCCCCATTTGTCTCTATCTTGAAACGGACTATAGAAGTACTCAGCCCACGAGTAGTAGAAGGCGCAAGCTTTATCCAGTTTTGGCAATCGTCTGCAATTACTGCTTTGTATTCCACATTCGCTTTGACCTCTATATCTATAGTTCCTCCCTCCTGTTTCACTTCCATGCGTTCGCTCGACACAAGCAGAGCATCTGTCTGTTTCTGCGAAATCATTAATGTCTTTTTTACCTTACCAGCATTGATAGTAATGGCAACACTACGCTCGTCATAAGTCTCATTTTTATCGACACTAATGGAAACATCAGCTTTCTCTCCGGCTTTTCCACTGGTAGGATAAATCCGATACCACTTTTCACCATTACGAGTTTCTGCAGCAGTAATGCTCCAGTCCTCCGTAGTTGTGAACTCTAAAGACTGAGTATCTGCATCTTTTGTAAAGTTCAGTCCTTTCTCAAACAGCGCCTCCGTTTCAGGGGGCAACGAAATAGTAGTTTGGTCTTCTACAGCATCATCACTGCAAGCAGCCAGAAATACCAGACAGATAAATAACTGCCATGTGTTCTTCATAAACAATCTCATTTTCATATATTATTTAGTGTTCTATATAAGTTTGCTCTCATTCATCTATATAGCCCGACAAAAGTATACAAAGAAATCTGCAAAAGAAGTAAAATTCAAAAATAATTCTCACTGCGCAAAAACATTGTGCACCTCTATACAAATCTTTGCATCATCAACTTAAAAACATTAGAATATGAAAGTTATTGCAATGAACAATGTTCATGTCAGCCTTTCAATACATAGCCTTTCTTCATCAACGATTCTATCTTCACCGAAGAGTCGTTACGAAGTGCCTTGCGCAAATAAGTAATCTGCACGTTCAGCGCCAGAGAGTTTGCATAAGAGGCACTGCTCCAGACTGTATTCAACAACAAGTCACGGTCTACAGACAAATTAAGGTTCTTCACCAACAAACGGAGAATCTCTGCCTGACGGGAAGTTATAAGCACTTTATTATTTCCCGTTCGTATTTCATTGGTACTGTAATTGAAGACAGACTGGCCGAAATGATAAGTCTCCTCCTCCACCGTATCGGAAAGCTGTGAAGCGAAACGTTCACGAATACGGGCTATAAGCTCTTCCGGATAAAACGGTTTGGCAAGATAATCATTCGCACGGAGCTGAAAACCTTGCAGACGGTCGGCCTTATCACTACGGTCGGAAAGAAAGAATATGAGTACATGCTTATCCGTCTCGCGGATACGTTCGGCAACTTCAAAGCCATTGTGACCGGGCATATTAATGTCGAGTAACACCAAATCTGGTTTCACAAGAGGAAATTGCTCGACAGCAATGCTTCCGTTCCCGGCATAAGTTACCTCGTAACCTTCTTTTTCAAGAAAGCGCTTCAGCAGCATTGAGTATTTCAAATCATCGTCGGCAAAAAGTATCTTCAAAGGTTTCATCTTATTGAGGTATATTAATTTCTATTGTCGTTCCCTTACCCGCCTGACTATTTAAAGAGATAGTCCCATGGTGTGCCTCTACCAGCAATTTCACATAACTCAGACCCAGACCGATACCCGGTAATGAGCGATCAGGAAGATTACTGCCCCGGTAGAATTTATCGAATACACGATTCTGTTCGGAAACCGGAATACCGATACCGTCATCGGATACCCGTATTATCAACTGATGATCCTGCAAAAGACAATCTACAACGACGTACACAGAAGTACCTGAATACTTCACAGCATTCTCTATCAGATTACTGATGATGTTGGAAACGTGTACCGGATCTGCCGTCACCAAAGTCTCCGTACTGAAATGTGTCTCAATAGAAACATCTTTATCCTCTGGAATATGATAAAGTCGGACAAGCTTTTCCAGACTTGCTTTTATATCGAACGTACGAACGGAAAGTTGTGTATGTTCATCATCGGCACGCGTCATATCGCGCAACTTCGAAAGATAAGCCGACAGATTATCCAGTTCGGACATAGAATCATGGATCACTTCGTCCATTGCTTTCTCATCCGTTCGCAAAGACTTGTCATTCAGGAAAGCAATACACATTTTCAGAGCTTGTACAGGCCGTTTCAATTCATGTATCATGGTGTTTACAAAGCTTTTTCGCAATTCGTCGATCCGGCGTTGCTTCAGGATGGTTTTTATCTGAAACAGCAGACAAAGCCCCAATAGGAAAATCAGACAGATACTGCCGAATAACTGCCAACCCATACGCACAAGTACTGCATGAGGCGAAACCTTCACAGTAACAAGAAGCAACTGATGTTTCAGGGGATTATAGGGATAGCTTACTTCGATATACGGATTGAACAAAGTGCCTTGCCGCTTCAGTTCGGCATTCCACTGGTAAGTGGAATCTTCAGAAACTACCAGATGCGTAGTAAACCTTTGTTCGTCCAAACGTATGGCAAGCAAGGAATCAAATTGCTGCAATGCAAAAGGTATATCCAACTCCAAACGATAAAGATTAATAATGGAGTTCAAGTTCGGAGCATCTTTATCGGACATATTGATCTTGAATGAATCCTTCACAATGATCCGTTCTTCTGGCAAAAGGGTGTCTAACGCCAATGCCCACTCCCTGCGCTTTGCCTCTCTCTCTTTATCATCCGTACTGGCGGAATCCTGCTGTTCTATTTTGAGGGTTTCTATATTCACCTGTCCCACGCTCTCCAGCTCCCGTCCTTTCAGAACCCCTAAAATTAATTCGTCGATAGTGGTCCGTGCTTCCAAATCAATAGATTTGCTTAGTTGATAGAAAAACATATTGCTGTTACTAAGCACCTTCTTGGGCTGGGGAGCACGGATAGAGTCATACTGTTGGGTGGTCTGCAAGATGCGATCATAGATATCATTGATCTGTTCATCATTCATGTACTCGTATTGGTTACGTAGCCAGTAAGCCTGTCCGCATGTAATGAGCAGCATCGCTACAATAGAGAATATCCAAACTATCTTAATCCGTCGTTCCATAATTATTCCTCTTTTTAAGGCCTTTTTCAAAAGGACCTTCATTTGGTACCGACAAAGGTAGAAGTTAGCTTGCAAATATAAGTACGTGCGAGGCAGATATTATATGCTGCGTAATATTTCAGTAATAACTTTCGCCCTCTTCTGAAGCAAAATCCGCATAGTTTTGCAGTACAATAATCGCTGGAAGCAGCATGTCAAACCTCTAAAAAAGTAAAAACTATGAGTGCAAGAATTATTTTCCTCAATCTGTGTCTCGCCATGCTATGCGCATCACAAGCAAAGGCACAAATTATAGTTTCTGATGGAACGAAAATACAGAATGATACCATCGGCGAAGCACAACTCCTTGTGCAATATGAAACACGCTGCATCATCAATCCGGAGAAACCGGAAAATGTTACGGAAGAAACCATGATGCTGGAAGTAGGCAAAAATCTCTCCAAGTTCTACAGTTACACCAAGTATGTATGCGACTCCGTACTGGCAGTGGATTTCGCTAACAAAGCCTCACAGGAAACCATCAATGAACACCTGAAGCAATATGGGCAAAGCAAATTGGGTGAACGTACCTTCAAAGGCTACCCCACTGGAAAAGTAACAACCCTCGATGAAGTGGCAGGCATGACGCGCCTGCGTTGCGAAGAAGCGGAAGAACGTCCACAGTGGAAGATACTGGCAGAAAACGATAGTGTCCTCTCCTACCTTTGCAGCAAAGCCGAATGTCTATTCAAAGGCCGGACATGGACGGCATGGTTTACTGCAGAAATCCCCGTCAGCGAAGGTCCCTGGAAGCTTTGTGGACTACCTGGACTGATACTGAAAGCGGAAGACAGTGAAGGGCATTATTCATTTACCGCTGCCGGTATGGAACAGTGCCATACATACAGGCCGATACTCTTCGACGGAAAGAAGCATGAACCGATGAACCGCAAAGCATACAACAAAGTGCACGAACGTTATTATGCCGACCCGGTAGGATTTATCACCGGAAGCATGCCTAATGTCACTGTTAAAGTAAGCGATGAACAGGGTAATGCAACCAAGAATCCGAAGAATGTTCCTTATAACCCGTTGGAACGAGAAAAATAAGACCTAACAATCGGCCCATAAAAGGTTCTATTTCATTACACACATGATTGCTTCTGAACTCAGTCGTATATTTAGGGTACCTCAGTCCTATACTTAGGGTATCTCAGTATCATACTTAGGGTACCTCAGTCCTATACTTAGACACCCTCTTTCTTATCTATTGATAATCAGAATATTACAAAAAACGAAGAATCATACATAAATTAGGACAAGTCTCAGGTAGTAAATATTCAATTATTTCAGCATTATGAATAAAAAACTTATTATTCTATTTTTTTTGTTTCTCTTTAGTTTCTTGTCGTCTACCTACGCCCAGACATTGAGCGGCAAAATAATAGATGCAGAAAACAATCAACCGCTGGAAGCAGTCATGATCAGTGTATTGCGCGGAAACACAACGATAGACTATGCACTAACCGATGCCAAAGGGCAATTTTCTTTGCCGTGGAAGCATAGCGGGACACTGCAACTCAATATTTCTTTATTAGGTTATAAGAGAGAAATGCGAAATATCAATGCGGCAGGAACCCTGAATCTCAGCCTACAACCGGAAGCTATTGTGCTGAAAGAAGTACAGATACGTCCGGGACGCATCAATACCCGGAAAGATACGGTAAGATATGATCTGGCACAGTTTGCTTCCTCTAAAGATGTGCATATCAAGGATGTATTGAAGAAACTTCCGGGTGTGGATGTCGATGAAAATGGACAAGTTAAGTACAAAGGGAAAGCCATCGACCACTACTTTGTAGAGGGAATGGACGTCACAGGCGGACGCTACAACCAGATCAACAATAACCTGAATGCCAAAGCTGTGAAAACGGCCGAAATCATGGAAAACTATCAGTCCGTAAAGGCTCTGAAAGGAAAGATCAACTCTGAAGAAGTGGCACTGAACCTGAAACTCGATCCGAAAGCGCGGGATCAATGGATAGCTAACACTACACTGGGCACCGGATGGAGCGATGACAATGATAAACTCTTATGGGAAGGCGGGCTGAATGCCCTTCAACTGGGCAAAGGTAAGCAGAGTGTCTATAATTACAAGACGAATAACAATGGCAAGGACCTCAGCGACGAACAGACAATCTTGACAGGAAGCGGTTGGCAGGAAGTGCCACTTTCCGGTTTTCTATCACAGCCGGGCATCAGTGCACCGTTGGATAAAAAACGCTTATTGTTTAATGAGACGCACACCCTGAATGGCAACCGGATGTACAAATGGAATGAAGATCGCAGTTTACGTATGCAAGCCGGATACACCCATGACGTGATCCGGCAACAACGGGGAAATACGCAAATCTATTATCAGCCAACAGATACCATACAAATAGATGAAACTTATCATTATCGCCTGAGAAGTGATGCCGCCAATCTGGAACTTCGTTATGAAGATAACAGCAATCGCAACTATATATCCAACCGCTTCACAATGGATGGAGAAATAAACCATGGACGTTCGGAAGAACTCGGACAAACTCTACGAACTTCCCGGCTGAGTGCGGGAAATTATTTCAATCTCATCCGGAACCGGGAAAATAGTACCTGGGAATTCCGCTCGGCAACACAGTATGCTTACCAGCCCGCATCTTTATTACTTGAAGAAGGAAAAAGCAAATTCAATCAGCACAGCTTCTATACTGATAATAGTGCGGCATATCTGCGCAAGTACAACGGCTTTACCCAGCAATACAAAGCAGGAGTACAAGGGGAACGGGCTACAATGAAGTATACTCCGCCTATACAACCTGATGACTTCAACGCCTCTAACCTGTCATTGTATTTCAACCCCTATTTCCAGTTGCAACGGGGTAAATGGCTGGCTACACTTTCGCTACCCCTAAAAGCCCAGCGATACTTCTCACAGCAACGTTCATTCCTGTTCTTCAATCCGTCCACGTACTTGCGTTACAAACTGGATTATCATTGGACGTTCTCTCTCTATGGCAGCCTGAAACGTTCGGCAGGAGATTTCTCCGACCTATATCCGGGACTTTACCAAACCGACTACCGCACCTGGCGAAGCGGTAACGGTCTTTTTCCAACAAGCACTACGCAGACTTATAATCTTTATGGTGAATATAAAAATACCGTGCAGGAATTCTTTGTCACAACCTCGCTGACCTACAGTCGCAGTAACCGGAATACTCTCTTTGAGCAAAGTGTTTCTGAAAATGCAATTGTCTACACCCGACGCGAGCTACCGAATCACAGCGATAGCTGGAACCTCAGCAGTACCTTGTCCAAAGGCATATACGACTGGCATCTGAAAACCTCTCTTACCCTGCTGCTCAGTCGTAGCAACGGTGAGCAACTTACGCGCCTGACTGATAGCGACCAACAAAGTCTTTTGCAAACTTACCGTTATGATTATCTGAAAGCAGAACCTAAGATTATATGGTCGCCCGCAGATCTCTTTGAAGCAGAATATCATGCGACATTGGGGTATGGTGGTAGCAAGATAGGAAGCGATACCCGCCTCAGCCCACTGCTGGACTTTGTACAACGGCTACACCTCACATTCAGCATCGGACAAGTAGACCTGCGCCTTTCCGGCGAACATTACCGGAATGATTTAGGAGAGCATACGCATCTCAACACAGTGTTTGCAGATGCATCCCTTATCTATAAAAGAAAAAAATGGAGATTGGAAGCAAGTCTCAACAATCTCTTCAACAAGAAGGAGTATGCTTACACGACGTATTCAGCCACACAAAGTTATACTTCGCGACTGAATATACGCCCGAGGGAAGCCATGGTAACGGTAAATTATCAGTTCTAATCTATAATACCATTACTGTGGAATAGATGAGTATCCCCAATATTGTTAATCCTCCAACCAATATCGGAGCATAAATATGGGGAACTTTCTTCATGGTCTTATATCCACTGACTTTCAGGAAGAGGCGATATACAATGTATGCTGCAATCAATCCGATAAGCGTACCTGCCAGAAGGTCACCCGGATAATGTACTCCCAGGTAAATGCGCGAATAGCAAGTCAGCAGTGCCCATCCCATTATAAATACAGTGAGCCATCGCTTACGGAAAAGGAACCAGATAAAGAATGCCAGCCCGAAAGTATTGGCAGCATGACAAGAGGGAAAGCCATAACGCCCACCTCGATAACCATTTACGATGTGTACCATATCGGATATCGGATTTTCCAGATTAGCCGGGCGAAGACGCTCCACATAAGGGCGTATCAATGTTGCACCTGTCTGGTCGGCAATGGTAATGACGAGTGCTAACCCAATCATACAGAACAAAGTCACTTTCCAGTGGAAATTGCGCAGCATGACATACCAGATAGCAGCATACATAGGAACCCAAATCCATTTACCACTATATGCACTCATAAAATAATCAAAGAACGGACTGTGCATCCGGTTGATGGAAAGGAATATATCAGTATCAATATCGACTACCTGATTCAAAATGTCTAATAGCATCATCTTGTTTTATCTTTTAGCAATGTCATCATACAATTTCTGTAAATAAGCCTTGCCCGGCAGCAAGTTCTCTCCTTTCGCAGTGCCTTCATCTACTGCTACAGCATCTGCTTCACAGTTAAATATCAGCAGGTTCTCCGGTGTTACCATACCGAAAAGGTCTGGAACTGCAAAAAAAGCAAAGTGAGGAGAAGCAGGATTCAACATGTCTTTGCTGAATACAAACTTCTGATGAGGCAAGGATAATTGTGCCAACAGAGTAGCAGCAATATCATGTTGTGAACCGTACACATCAATACGTCTTGGTTCGCTAATTGCACCGCCAACCAATAACAGAGGTATCTGATAGCGGTCTACCGACTGATTATTCAATTGTTCGGGATATGCCCCCAGATGGTCGGGCACAAATACTATTACCGTATTCTTCCACTGCGGCAATTCACGGAAACGCTTCACAAAGTCACCTACACAACTATCAGTATAGGCAAAAGCATTCAAACGATCATTCGCCAGACGACGATAGGGAACCTCAAAAGGCTCATGGCTGCTGGAGGTCTGCAATACCCGGTAGAACGGACGGGCATTATCTGCCGTAGCCGTATCCGCCGCTTCAGCCTTTATATCTTCCAACAGACGATTGAAAACAAGATGATCGTGTGCGCCCCATTTACTCAAACGCTCTGATACGGAGAAGTCCTGATCTGAAACAATACCTTCAAAACCGGAAGACATCAGGTAAGAACGCATATTCGTAAAGTCGGCATCACCCCCATAATAATATTTGGTACGGTATCCGGCATCACGCAGGCTGCCTGCAATAGCAGGAAGATTCTGGGTCTTGCGGGGGTACTTCATAATACTGGTGGTAGGCTGTGCTGGATAACCGCTCAGAATGGATACCAATCCACGGTCTGTACGGAAGCTATTGGCAAAAAAGTTCGTAAAGAGAACTCCTTCACTTGCTAGGCTATCCATCTGTACGGCAATATCCGGCTCGCCACCCAGAGTAGTCATCAACTTGGACGAGAAACTCTCCAGTATGACGAAAATAACATTCGGACGTTCTGTTTTGAATAAAGCTGTACGCAAAGTATCAGGAACTACCGCAGTACTATCCAGTACCTGCGGATCTACCAACTTCTTCATCAGTTCATCTGCCTGTGCCGTTTCCATAAAACGGTATTGTTTACTGAAATCTTTTTGCTTGGAAAGAGATTCCATCAAGCTGAACGCCGGATTAATAGCCGCATGATTCAGTCGCTGGTTAGAACTGAAATAGGCTTTACCGGTATTCATTGTAGAAACGGTGAATCCACCGCGGATAGGAATAAAAAGCAGGGCAGTCAGTAACAACATGACACCCGATACGGACAGGCGGCGATAAGGTAACTTCAGCCCCTTCCAAATACCCTTCTGTACCCAAAGGAAAATGACGTAAAGTAAGGATGCATATACGATCATCGCTACTATTCCACCTATCATCTGCCATATATTCATACTTGCAAATGCATCTTTAGGAGAAGAGAAGAAATAGAAGAGCGGCGTGGCATCCAGACGGAAACCCCAATACTCATATAAACCTAAATCAACAATGAAAATGACAGCGAGTAAAATAGCAATGAAGAAATAATAACCATTCCAGATACTGCGGAGCGTCTTGGAAAGTGTCCAGGCGGACGCAATAAAAAGTAATCCGGGGATAGCCGTCAGATATCCGGCCAGTGAGAGGTCAAGGGGTAAACCATTCCAGATAATCAGGAAGGGATCTGTCCAGGAAGTACCTGCATACAAAGAACTGTAGTAAAGTATAAATAACGGTTTCTGCAATATAAAGATACAGACGAAAAGGATGTACGTCTTTATCAATCCTATAAGCCTTTCTTTCATCAGCTTTTTCTTGTTTTATATTTATATTGAGCGCAAAAATAGTTGTTTTATTCTATTTTTCGCGAATAATGTTCAAGAAAACCGTGAAAGAAAGGCTTATAAGAGTATTTTTATTATCCGTTTACACGTTTATAGTCTTCCAGGAACTTTTTCAGTCCGGAATCCGTCAATGGATGATTAAGCAGACCTTTAATGGCAGACAATGGACAAGTTGCGACATCGGCACCTACTTCAATGCATTGCATAATGTGTGCTGTATGACGAATAGAAGCCGCAAGAACTTGTGTGGTATAGCCGTAATACCGATACATCTCCACAATCTTACCTACCAGCGCAATACCATCCTCACAGATATCGTCCAGACGTCCCACAAACGGAGATACATAAGTAGCTCCCGCTTTGGCAGCCAGCAAAGCTTGTCCTACAGAAAATACCAATGTACAATTGGTACGGATACCTTTGGAAGTGAAATATTTGATAGCCTTGATACCATCTGCGATACAAGGAACTTTTACTACGATATGCGGGTTGAGTGCAGCAAGCTCTTCGCCTTCCTTAATCATACCTTCATACTCCGTAGCAATAACCTCGGCACTGACATCACCTTGTACGATGTTGCAGATTTCCACATAATGTTTCCGCTGATTATCTACTCCTTTGATGCCCTCTTTCGCCATAAGCGAAGGGTTGGTGGTTACTCCATCGAGAACGCCCATATCATAGGCTTCCTTGATCTGGTCTAAATTTGCAGTGTCAATAAAGAATTTCATGGCATAAACTGTTTATTGTGATTAAAAATATAAAGTTACATAAAAAGATATGAAACCTCAAATTATGAGGCATATATAATTAGAAACAGATAGTTTAGTTAAATGTTTTCAGTCTATACCGTTTTATCTCGATAAAAAGAGGAAAAGAGCCCAATGGCGAAACCATTATTAGACACACACATGAAAACTATTCCCATTGGGCTTTCCTCATCCTATATAGAAGTAATAAGTAAATACAATTTGCCTGAAATCACTTCGGTATGTATTTCTTCTATACAGCTTTCCCCGTTTCACAACGAAGAGAATATATTATAATTATGGATTCAATATTCAGGGGGCATGTTGTTCAACTGCGCTTTTGTAAACACAGGTCCATCCTTACAGACATACAACTTCCCAACATTACATCGACCGCACTTTCCAACACCACATTTCATTCGATTTTCTAAAGTCGTGTAAATGTTTTCATCTTTAAAGCCAAGCTTTTCCAGTACAGGAAAAGTGAATTTTATCATTACCGGAGGACCGCAAACAACGGCGATAGTATTAGTACAGTCTGGTGCAACTGCCTCCAGTACAGAAGGAACAAAGCCTACCTGCCCTTTCCAATCCGGGTTTTCTCCTCCCGGATCAACCGTAGTAACCAGACGAACATCCGGACGATTCTTCCATTCTTTTAATTCTTCTTTATAAACCAGATCAGCTACAGACTTCGCTCCGTAGATGATAGTAATATCATTGAAGTTCTCACGCAAATCCAAAGCATTCCAGATCACACACCGCATAGGGGGCAATGCAATTCCTCCAGCTATAAACAAGAGGTTCTTTCCTTTCCATTCATTTAAAGGAAACGTATTGCCGAAGGGACCGCGAAAACCGACAGTAGCACCTGCTTCCAACCTGGACAAACCTGTAGTTACTCTTCCAGCCTGTCGGAAAGTACATTCTATATATCCTTTACGTGTAGGGGAAGAGGCTATACAGAAAGTCGATTCTCCATCGCCGAATGCAGAATATTCACCAAACTGTCCAGCTTCAAAGTGGAAGTTTTCTCCCTCCTGCTCTTCCTTAAATTTCAGACGGAATGTCCTCACTCCGGGCGCTTCATCTGTTATTTTTTCAATTACCATCCGATATGGAAGATAAATGGATTCTTTCTGTTTATCCATGATTGGTTATTGACATTAAATGTTCAACAATATTCATATCTACCGGACAAGCACGGGAACAACGTCCACATCCGGTACATCCGGTCTCATTAATGCGATCAGGCATGTACGAAAACTTATGAAGAATACGTTGTCTCCAACGAGTGCTTTGAGTAGGTCGGGGATTATGACCGGAAGTATGTTGTGTAAATAAAGAGAATCCACAAGAATCCCAGCAACGAATCCGGCTACCAGAACTTCCCCGGGCATCTTCCTGAATATCAAAACAAGCACAAGTAGGACAAACAAATGCACATGCGCCACACCCCAGACAACGTTCTGACTGTTGTTTCCATATAGAGCTATCAAAAGCTCCTTCCAACTTCTCATGAAGTTGCTCTAACTGGAAACGAACCGGAACAGAGGCTAAATATGCACTTTTATCTATTCCGTCGGCCGGTACAGGTTCCTTCATAAAGCGTTCGACCAAAGCTCTGCCTTTAGTAGTCAATACTTCCACTAAAGCACTCTGATCCGGTAGTTCCGTGACTTGTATATCGCTACCTTCTGTGTTTCCCGGACCTCCATGAACAGAAGTACAAAAGCAAGATTCATCGCATTGGGTACAACTGAAACTAACCAAGGCCATCTTAGCACGCCGCGCATTATATAGATTGTCCTTATAATCCCAGTTAAAAATGCCAGTAAGAGGCCCAAAACCAACTGCATCACAAGGACGAACTTTCCAAAGTACAATCTCTGGAAAATCATTCAGGTTTCTTTCTTGTAAAGTCACGTCTTTCCCTTCCTTTCTGTACGAGAATAACCTTTCTGCCTTTGGAAAGGCAAAGCGCTTCGCTGATTGAGTAGTCTGTACATAACCAGCAGCTACTTCATCACCAGAAGACAATAAGCGGAAATCTATTTTCTCTCCATCATGTACAGGGGCAAACACTTTTATCTTACTGCTTACCATCTGGCAAAGCCACTGCTCTAAAGCATACTGGCTGATATGTAAATTAGTCATTGTTTCCATTAATGTATGAAGTCTTCTTTATCTTCTACTTTAAAAGTGGCAAGTGTATTTCCCATACTACCCGGCTGTTTTTCAAACTTCTCCCGGATAATCTCCGTCATATTTTGCGTCAGCAGATGAAGAGGAATACCCACAGGACAAGCTTTCGCACATGCTCCACATCCGACACAGCGTCCGGCCATATGCATAACCCGGTTTATTTGCCATTCCATATTAGTCAACGGAGCTGACCAAGCCTGTATCCATTGAGGGCAGTTGACTTCAACAATACACCGATTGCAATAGCACAACGGACAGGCTGCACGACAAGCATAGCACTTCATACACTTTGACATTTCACGAATCCAATATTGCCAACGTTCTTCACGTGTCATGCTTTGTATCTTCTCCACAAGTTGACGATCCTCTTCGCTGATCAGCACCGGATAGTCAGCCATATAAGCAGATATTTCTTCTAAATTACCAAATTGAATAACCTCACCTTGGGCATCTAATGTAAGAATTATCCATTGCTCTTGCTTTAACTGATTTTCTGAAGCCAATTGCAAGACAGTACGCAATGCAGGCAGATTAGCCACCAATACAGTTGTAGACGTATCGAATAATTCCGATTTAGTCAAATAAACTGCAATATTATTCGTACAAGAGTCATCCCAAATCAATCTATCGGCATACTCCTGATTTCTACAAAAGAATGGACGTGCCCCATGGCTCCCGTTCTCAAAACCAATAGCAAGTTTTACAGTACCTTCCGCAAAAAGCAATTTAACTTTTTCTGCTAATTTATTCATAAACCACCTCCTGTTCCAGATATTCAGCTACTTTCTTATATTCTTCATAAGGTCCTAATTCCCGGATACTGGTAACTGTCTGATTTACTAATTCTGCCCACTTTGCTCCCTCAGCTGCTGATACCCAAGAATAACAAATTCTCCTAACATCAATACCTAAGAAATCAAGTAATCCACGAAAAACAATCCAACGACGGCGGGCGTGGAAATTTCCGGATGTATAGTGACAATCATTCGGATGACAACCGGATACTATAATACCGTCAGCCCCGCCTGCAAAGGCTTTCAGCAATAGCATAAAATCAATTCTGCCTGTACAGGGAAAACGTACAATTTCCACATTAGTGGCATATTTCAAACGACTCGTTCCTGTTAGATCGGCCCCGGCATAAGTACACCAGTTACAGACAAAAGCAACAATCTTCGGTTCAAATCCAGACTTATTTTCATTCATATCCTACTTCCTTTTAATTGTTCAACAAGGCCATAACCTCAGCATACATCTGCTCATTTGAATATCCCTGTATATCAATTGATTTAGAACGGCAAAAAGCCACACAAGTTCCGCATCCCTGGCAAAGCCCCGGGTTTACCTTAGCCACTGTTTTCAATACTTTACCTGTTCTATCCCTTATTTCTTCACGTTCAATAGCCTGATAAGGACAAGCTGTCTGACACATAAAACACCCTACACAAGTACTGAATAAGGGAGGAGCAGTCCGGTTAACTACAGCAATCACCGGCTCACGCACCAAATTAGCTTGTGAAAATAAGGCTGCCACCTTCACTGCCGCTCCTGATGCCATTCCCACTGTTTCGGGAATATCTTTCGGAGCCTGGCAGGCTCCTGCCAAAAATATACCAGCAGTGTTCGTCTCTACCGGCTTCAACTTTGGATGTGCTTCTGCAAAAAACTGGTATGGGTCATAAGATATATGCATTTTCTGAGCCAACTCTTCTGCTCCTTTATTTGCGACCCCTGCCGTAGCTAATACAACCATATCTGCTTCTATTTCTACAGGAGAAGCACTAAGTAAAGTATCTACCCCTTTTACTATCAACTTGTCACCTTTTTCATAAATTCGTGCAACACGTCCTCGTATATAGTTTACTCCATCTTCTTCAATAGCCCTGCGCACAAATTCTTCATAATTCTTACCACCTGCACGGATATCCATATAAAATACATAAGATTCACCATCGTGTACTTTATGTTGATAGAGCATAGCATGCTTGGCAGTATACATACAACATATTTTGGAGCAGTAAGGAATTCCTTTAGCAGGATCACGTGAACCGGCACATGCTACAAACACAATCTTCTTAGGTATTTTACCATCCGAAGGGCGGCGGATTTCTCCCAAAGTAGGTCCAGATGCTGAAGCCAATCGTTCAAACTGGATTCCGGTAATAATATCTTTATATTTTCCATAACCATATTCTGGAAAGAAGTCCGTATTCAATACATTAAATCCCGTAGTAACCACAATAGCTCCCACTTCTTCTGAAATAATATGATCTTGTTGGTCGAAATGAATAGCATCGGTCGGACACACTTTCTCACATACCCCACACTTTCCTGTGCGAAAATGGGTACAATGTACTCTGTCAATTACTGGTTTATTAGGAACAGCCTGCGGAAACGGAACATAAATTGCAGTCCGCACTCCTAACCCTACATTAAATTCACTCGGAATCTTCTTTGTAGGACATTTTGTTGTGCAAAGTCCACAACCTGTGCATAACTTTTCGTCAATGCTCTTTGCCTTCAGACGAATGTTGGCTTTGAAATTACCTATAAACCCCTCCAGACTTTCCAGTTCGGCATAAGTATACAGTGTTATATTGGGATGTTGAGCCACCTCGACCATACGCGGAGTCAGAATACATTGCGAGCAATCTAAAGTTGGGAAAGTTTCTGAGAGTTGTGACATATGCCCACCAATAGAAGGTTCTTTCTCCACCAAAATCACCTTATATCCGCAGTTAGCAATATCCAAACTCGCCTGAATACCAGCTATTCCACCACCTATCACCAAGGCTTTTTTAGTAATAGGAACCTGTATCGGTTCCAATGGACGATTCCGTTTTACCTTCTCAACCAGACTCTTCACCAGGTCGATAGCCTTATATGTAGTCGCTTCTCCCTTATCATGTACCCAAGAACAATGTTCGCGGATATTAGCTATTTCACATAAATAAGGATTCAAACCAGCTTCAGCACATGCCCGACGGAAAGTAGGTTCATGCATACGAGGAGAACATGCCCCTACAACCACACCATTCAAACCATATTCCTTAATAGCATTCTTAATGAGTGTCTGTCCCGGATCCGAACACATATATTTATAATCGATTGCATATACCACTCCTTCCATATTCGCAACGGCCTCAGCAACCTTCGCACAATCAACTGTTGCTCCAATATTTTCTCCGCAATGGCATATAAAAACACCTATTCTTGACATAGCTCAGTCTCTTTTAAGTTTACGCTTACAAAATGACGTTCCAATCCTAATTCTTTAGCAGAAAGTCCGATTGCTAATCCTAATACTTGAGTCACATAGAGCACTGGTATGGTAATCGGATTCATCAAATACTTGTTAATGGCAGAACGGCGCATATCCAAATTAGAATGACACATGGGACAAGCTACAATTACAGCTTCCGCTCCTCTGTCACTGGCATCTTTCAGAATATTTCCGGAAAGACGCCCAACCAGATCTGTACGTGATACAGACAGCCCAGCCCCGCAACATTCTGTTTTGAATGCCCAGTCTATGGGTGTAGCACCCAATACAGACATTATCTTATCCATACTTTGGGGATCCTCCAAACGATCAAACTTTAATATTTTATGCGGACGAAGTAATAAACAACCATAATAACAAGCCACTTGATGAGTGAATGGATTTATAATCTTATCCGGTAATATATCCATGATATATTTCTCAATGAATTGAATGACATTCAATACCTTTACCGTTCCCAGATAAGGCAAACCTACCACCGTTAACACATCATCTTTTAAAGTTTCGTCTTTTTCCAATTCATATTGCGCCACACTAAGACGATTATAGCAAGAAGCACAGGGTACCACTATTTCCTGAAAACCTTGTTTCTCAGCCAATGCCAATATGCGGGTAGGTAAAGCTAAAGACAATTCTTTATTCATAGAATGGGCAGCAGTAGCACCGCAACAATTCCAGTCTTTCAGCTCCATCCAATCGATTCCCATAGCTTTTCCTATAGCCATAACCGACTCATTATATTCACGGGAAGTACCATTCAGTGAACATCCCGGATAGAAACCTATTCTCATACTTTTCTATTTTTCTTTTTTGTCAATAGTTTGAGAAAATATTTTCTTCATCTTCTGTTTATTCTCAATGTATTCCGGCAAAATATTCAATTTCCCTTTAGCCAACATACTAGGAACCAGATTTACATCCTGTAACAAACGAAAGGTACGCGCCTTGAATCCGGCAACCAAACCTATCTCATACAACCTTCCGGTATATTTAACAGATTGCAGAAAAGCACTGTGGAAAGCAACCACAGGTCGGGATTGCTTATTTATACATTTCCGGTGACGGGACTGTTCCCGCAGATAATCCATGATCTTAGGAATATCAATTTCCTTAGGACACCGGGCAATACAATTCTCACAATTCAAACAAATCCAAATAGCATTGGAGCCAAGCACACAATTGTCATTTTCAGCAGTCTTTGTTTGAAGCAAACGTACCAATAGACTGGGAGGAAAATCCATTTCTTCAGCTAAGACACACCCTGCCGTACATTTACCACATTGATAACAGTGTGATACAATGACACCTGTTTTATGTTCCAAGCCATAGGAAATACATTTTTTGTTTTCCATGTCAGCATGAAATTAAATAAGAAATAATAAAATGATTGAATCAACAGATAGAGCAGAAACAGAGAAGAACAGATTGCCCTTCACTCTATCAAGAATTTAGAAAAGAAATGGGAGTTTAAATAAGAATATGCCCTAAAGTATAGACATAGTATCCGTTAGAATATTTAATATAATTCGTATCTGGCGAAAGACCACTCCACTTATTTTCCGGAAGTTGAGTATCCGAAAGACATAGCATCTGCACTATTGTAGCAGAACAGAATCTCAAAACCTTAGAAGGAGTAGTTGTATTTCTGAAGGAAAACAAACCACCTAACAAACCATCACTAATTGTATAGTCGGACGCTTCGCTATCGAAAGCATGGTTTCCTCCATATGTTTGTCCGGAAGCAGCCACAGAAAATCTCTGTTCCAATTTGGTACTGGATTGCATATCTACGGCAACAGTTCCAGTTTCAAGCTGAACCTCTCTTACTTTCTGATCAGGAGCATAATGGAATCCTAACATTAAAAGTACACCAAACAATATACAAAAGACATACTTCATCATAACGAGTGCAAACGTAGTAATTATCTTTAAAATGAATACATTTTTATCGAGAAATTAATGTTTATTTCACATTTCCCTATGAAAACTGAGTTATTCAAAAAAAACATAAGAATACCAGATAAACTGATTTACAATATTTTATCATTCTATCCAGTATTCTATACATTGTTTCTAACGAGTAATATTATAGTGAAAAAGCCAAATTATCAGAACTAGATTCAGAAAAACAGGGTAATAATCCAATAAACTCCGGCTGCCAGAAGACCACTCACCGGAATAGTCAGTACCCAGGCAGTCATCAGACTTTTCGTTACTCCCCAACGTACTGCAGAGAGTCGTTTAGTGGCACCTACTCCAATAATAGCTCCGGTAATTGTATGTGTAGTACTTACCGGAATTTTTAAAAACTCCGTAAGATACAGGGTAAAGGCACCGGCAGTTTCTGCCACAACACCTTCCAAAGGAGTTACCTTGGTTATTCTGGTACCCATTGTTTTCACAATCTTCCATCCACCGGACATCGTACCAAGTGAGATAGCAGTAAAGCAGGAAAAAGCCACCCAATCCGGCAAATCCTCAATACTGTTTATGCCCATACCCAGCCCCTCTGAATGAGCAGCTATCATAGCTGCCGCTATAATACCCATTACCTTCTGTGAGTCATTCAGGCCGTGTCCTATACTGAACATTGCCGAAGACACCAGCTGTAATTTCTTAAACCAAACTTCGGCCGTATGAGGATGTGCACGTCGGCAAGCATATAAAACCAATAAAGTAAATCCGAAAGCAACAATCATTCCGATCAAAGGAGCCAGAAAAATAAAAGCTGCGATTTTCAGAATGATATTGAGTTGAATGGCATCGAAACCGTGGGCCATAATAGCAGCTCCTGCAAATCCACCGATAAGGGTATGCGAAGAAGATGAAGGAATGCCTCTCCACCAGGTAAACAGATTCCATGCAATGGCGGCGATCACTCCCGACAAAATAATCGGGAGCGTGATATACTGTTCCACCACAGTCTTAGACACCGTGTTAGCTATACCGAACCCTCCAATCAGATATTTGGCAATAAAGAATGCAACAAAATTAAAAAAAGCTGCCCATATTACTGCCTGAAAAGGAGTAAGAACTTTGGTTGATACAATAGTAGCTATCGAATTTGCTGCATCGTGGAAGCCATTGATATAATCGAATATCAGAGCCAATACAATAATTATTACTAATAATTCCATGTTCTCAGCTTCTTCTATGCGTATTTTATAATCAAATTCTTTAATATCTTACCCACCTGCTCTGCCACATCGGTCGTTTTTTCCAGTTCATGCATGATCTCTTTAATCTTTATGAGTTCAATGCAATCCTTTTCTTCTTCAAAAAGTTTCGTGATAAAAAGCTCATATACATCGTCCGCCTGATTTTCTATATCATGTAACTTATTGCAGTATCCACGTAATGCCGCCGGTTTCTTGCGAAAAGTCTCCAATTCATCCATTGCTTTACCAATGCAAACAGCCTCTTGCTGAATCAAGCGACTAAGTTCCTTTCCACTATCAGAGATCGGACGGGGATTATAAATATGAATACGTTTGGCACAGCTATTGATCCCATCTATAACATCATCCATGGTTGAAGCCAAGGCATGAATATCTTCACGATCAAAAGGAGTAATAAAAGTGGTTCCAAGTTCGTCAAGGATTAAGTGGGTCAATTTGTCTCCTTCACGTTCCAGGTCTTTTATTCTTTTATAATAATCAGCTCTCTCTTCCGGCGTATCATGTTGCAGACTTTCAACTAAAAGAGCCGATGATGCAGTTAGAATCTCAGACAATTGTTTCAACAAAGGAAAGAATTTAGGTTCTTTGGGAGTAAACCTACTAAAAAAGGAATTTTTCATAAGAATAAATGTATCTAATTATTTCTGTTTCTTTGATTTCATTTTTGCTCGTACCACTTCTATTATGGCAGGTAATATAGAAATTACTATAATTGCTACAATCAGCAATTTAAGATTTTCTTGCACCACCGGAAGGTCTCCGAAGAAATACCCGGCATAACAGAAAAGCGCTACCCAGGCAGCTCCCCCTATCAAATTGTACACCATGAAATAGTAATAATGCATCTTCCCCATTCCAGCTACAAAAGGAGCAAAAGTGCGCACAATGGGAACAAACCTTGCTATGATTATAGTCTTGCCACCATATTTTTTATAAAATTCATGTGTCTTATCCAGATGACTTTGCTTGAATATTCTGGAATTGGGATTATTAAACAGCTTTCGCCCAAAGAGATGCCCTATCATATAGTTACAAGAATCTCCCAACACAGCAGCGAAAAACAAGATAAGAACAAGGATATTTACTTCAAGCGGTGTTCCAGGTAACGAAGCTATAGCTCCCGCCACAAAAAGTAATGAATCTCCCGGAAGAAAAGGCGTAACCACCAACCCTGTTTCACAAAAAATGATTATGAACAATATTACATAGGTCCAGGTATGATATTCCTGCACAATAGCTATCATATATTGATCAATGTGGAGAATAAAATCTAATATAAATTCCATTACATATTGATTATTAACAATAAAGTATATACATATTCCACAACATAAAAATAGCTCTCCCGCTACTCCTTATGACAGAAATATATATGAATTGATATAATTAATGAAAATATAAAGCACAGAATGCCTTATAAGAGAAAGAAGATTTAAATAATAATACGCCTTAAAGCATAGATATAATATCTACTGGAATATTGAGTAAGAGAAAGATGATATGGAAAAGAAAACTTCTTTTCTTCAGGAAGTAAAACTTTTATAGATTTAACAATCTTGGCTACAACAGAAAATGCATTGAATCTCAGGACTTGTGAAGAAGGAATATTACTACGTGAAACAGATGTTGCTATATTGCCAATAGCCTTACTTGCATATTCCCCTCCATAAACAATCTTTTTACATTGCTCTGCATTCGCATTGGATAAGTTGCATTCCGGTCTACTCTGTTGCAATTCTGTTACACGAAGTTCTTTGTACTCCTTCATATCATTGGATACAGACTCGAATCCCGATACAAGGAATACACTTAACAATATGCAAAATAAAAATATATACTTCGCCATAACGGCTGCAAATATAAAAAGTATTTTTCAGAGATGAATCATTTTAGCCCTTTATCTTGCAAACCGATTTTATTCTTTTCCGGGCAATGTATACAAAAAGAGCGGATCGTCATACATATAACACAACTGATATAATATCTTCCCATCTGATATCACCCTGCCCCAATGATCAAGTTTATAACGCGCTACCGGATTACCACCCCAATCATATTGTTCCACAAAGAGATATCCGTCACCTTTACCGTTTTCACGCGATACCTGAAGTGGAGTACGTCCGCTATAAGTCAGAAAGAAGTAATCGTCAGTAGCAGATATTCCCCAATAATAAGTCACATTATCCGGACCTAATGTAAGTACATCATTCTTGGCTTCCACGCCGTCAGCATCAAAAGTAATATCCCGTACAGTTTGGGCAGATATATCCATTACCAGGATTTTACGAAAATATTTATAAGCATATACCATCCTATTACCGGAAGGAGAGACAATAAAATCACCGATATACGGACTCCAAGAACGATGTTTCTTACTAAAAGCAAGATTATATATTTGTTCCGCCTGCAAACTGTCTCCCTGATAAACAGTACGGATTATAGCCTTTCCTCTCGGCACATTATCAGCATAATAGAAAGTATCCCGTGAAACTGCACATACCTGCCGGTCTGAATAAGAAGAACCTTTGATCGATTTAAAGGTAAAAGGAAAAGGTTTCAATACCCCCGTCGTATCAGTTTCAAATAGTTGCATAGTACCCGTCTCATAAACATATGTACCGGGAGCAGACACACCAGAAGATACCAAATGAGGAAAGTTAAATTCATTAGGTCCATTTCCTCCTATTCCGAAAGAAGTGATATAACGAAAATCCGGTAAGCGGTACCAGTGGAAGAAACAGTTCAGACCTTCGTCTGCCGGTTTCACTACTTCAACCGTTCCATCCGGGCGACGGGTATAGGACATAGCCGGACGATTCTGCAAAAGGAAATACCCATCTCTAATCAACATTTCCGGTTCTGCCATTTTGAAGATGGGGCCTTCCTCATCCAGTATCTGATGAGTACCTGCCAATTCTATTAGTTCTCCGAAGTCCTCATCTTTTAATGTCACACTTCCAGCCACCAGAGGAGCATCTTGTATTATTTTTGGAGTTTCTACAACAATCGTATCGTTCGCCTCTTGTTGCTTCTGCTCTGCCCGCGACTTGCAGGCAGAGAGAAACAATAGAGACAGCAATATAATGTAAAGTAAGTGTTTCATTTATTATTTCAACTTAGCGTACAGAATATAGTTATTATCATTCTCATGAATACTATCTGCCAGTTTCTGCATACGTTCCCGGTCGGCAGAAGGAATATCTTTAGCACTTTCCAGGTATTTTTCCAATGTTTCTTTCAAAGCCACAGGTTCCATATTAGCTGTGTAATATCCATTTGAACAACTGTACGAAAACCAGGGAATAGGCATATTTCCCAGATAGTCATTCTCTACTTTATAGAAAGCACCTTTCAAAGATTCTTTGTCCATGATAAAATCAGCTGGCACATCTGTTGTAAAATGATTTTCATCCAACTGTTTTTCCACAGATGTACTTCCCAGGAAATGACGCGGCAATTCCTTGTAATCATGAATGGGAATTTCTTTCTTAGCAAAATCCATAGTGAAACGAGGATTCAAACGTCCGTTGGCATAATGATAAAGACTGTCCGGACGACGTTCCCAAAATACAAAAAGAGAAACATCAAAGTCTGCACCATTTTTATTGCTATACACTTCATTGCTAAAATCCGGTTTTATAGCTAAATGGCGTGAACGTATCGTATCTTGTATTTCTCCATTGAACTTCTGAGTCCATGCCACATACGGCAAATATTCAAAAGGCAAAAGAAATACAGACAACAGAGAATCTTTCGTATTTGCTTTGAAAACGCCTTTCGGTACCAAACCAGGCAATGGGATACTCTGTACAGCCTGTCCTTTCAAATCATAAGCCAACAAAGATTTAGCATTCCACGGAAGCAAATATATACGTCCACCAACTTCATCTATCTGAGCATCATAAATCAGTTGATACTCCCCGGGCCCCTGACCGAAAGCCCCCACATTAGCAAGAAATTTCCCTGATTTATCAAAAAGTTTAAAAGGAGTCTGATCCTTACCCCACACTAATATATAATTATCGGAAACAATCACATTTCGTACAGGCACCAATGCTTCATCCCGATTGTCCAACTTCACAATCTGCAATTCATCTGCAAAATAGCTCAATGGAAGTACCACAGTATCTTTCAATGCCGACAGATTACAAACCCACATGGAATCTCCATTTATAACCTCCACCGAACCGGCTATCGGCTGTGTATCCAATGCTGAACTCTTCTGACTTTGCCCTTCATTTGAACAGGAACTCAGTCCCCCAATAAACATCAGGCTTGCCAGCCATCCAGTACTTTTCCATTGCTTGTTTTTCATATTTTCATTTTTTATGTGAAACAATGAGACAAAGATAGCTGCCTTGGGGAGGAGAAGCAAATTATCTTATAGACAAAACTGGCAGATCAATTAATGAATAAATTATTGATTTTAAATAGAATACATCTTTTACACTAAAAAAAAGCATAGACAAAAGTTCAGAAACGGCGCAAAAAATCATCCAGAGTTTCATTGTTTTCCGTCAACCCCAACTTATCCCGTCTCATACGTTGTTTCTTACGGCTAATCGAGGTGCGACTGATACAATAGATATCAGATAAATCCTTGATACTAACATTTATTTTCACCAGGCAACAGAAATATATATCCTTCATACTTAATCCCGGGAACGCTTCTAATAACCTCACAGTAAACCGATCATAGCTTCCATCTACCGTTTGACGTATGTCTTCCCATTCTTCATCAGATAAGGCTATACGTCTATTTGGACTGTCACTCTCTTCTTCGGAAGTCTCTTCTTCTTTCTCCAAAGAAGGGATTTTATGAAATGACTTCATTCGCCGGAAAAGCGACTCACGAAGCATGCTCTCTTTTTCACGTAGCATATTCAACTCCTCTGATTGCTGCAATAGTTGCTCCGTCTGGCTCAGACGCAGAGATTGCTCACGCCAAAGCTGCTTATACATCTGGCGTTTACGACGCTGCCAAACAATATAACCTACCGCAAATGCTACTACAAAACAAAGCCCTAAACTCAAAAGCCAGATTTCACGCTTCTGCTTATCTATTTTCAGACGATTCAGCTCATTTTCGAGCTTAGCCTTTTCGTATTGTGTCCGATTCTCAAAACCTTCTTCTCTCCTCAACTCATTTACAAGATGCTCATTGGCAGCAAGTGCTGCATAGAAAGAACAGCTATCTTTTCCCTGCGAAGAATACAACATTTTCAGCCGTCTGGACGCCTCTGCAGCAACCCATCGATTTAATGATATAGATGCTGTACGGTAATAAGTAACAGCCGAATCGTATTCATTGACACCTGCCCAAAGATTTCCTTTTGCCAAATGATAGTAAGGAACTACCTTCCTATCATTCATATTCTTCCGTATTAAATCCAATACTAATACTCCTTCCCGAAAACGTCCGGCAGCAGCATAAGCTTTGGCCACTTCCTGGCAAATAGAGCTATATTGCCATTCATCTGCCATACGACTGGCTTTCAAAAAATAGGGCACAGCCTCGTCTAACATCCCTCTTGACGAATAAATAAAGGCAATGAAACGATTCACCTGCGCTTTGTCCCCCTCACGTTTAAAAAAGTTTTCAGCCAATTGCATGTAAAACAAGACACTATCCATATTGGCGGAGCTATGAGAAGCTGCTCTTCCTTTATTAAACAGATTCAGACCAATTGCAAAAGAATCTGGCACTACCCGTGAAGGAGCAGTATCCGATGCTTTTCCCCCTCTCCCGCAAGAAAGAAGGACAATTAGTATCAAAAGCAAGGGTAACAGTTTCTTCATAGTATTGAACGATTACCGATTACGCTTCAGGAATATACGATCTGAAATAGTGGCAGGTAACTCCCTCTCATAGTGAGTAACCATAATCATCGTTTTATCCTGCCGACGGCAAAAGGCTTCGATAATTTTCTTCACCCGGCGACGGTTATAAGTATCCAGACCATGCAAAGGCTCATCCAGTATCAGCAATTCCGGATCTTTTACGAAAGCTCGTGCCAGTAGTGCCAAGCGTTGCTCACCACTGGATAATTGCAAGAAAGGTTTATCTTTAAGGGCGGCAATACCAAAAATATCCATCCACCATTCACAAACAGACATTTGTTCTGCCTTCGGACGTTTATACAATCCGATACTGTCATGCAGACCGGAAGCAACAATTTCAATAGCCGGAAGATTCTTCAAATAAGCACGGTGCATTTCAGGGCTGACATACCCGATGTGTTTCTTTATTTCCCAAATACTTTCACCTGTTCCCCGTTTTCTCCCGAACAGACTGATATCACAAGCATATGATTGGGGATTATCGGCGCATACAAGACTCAATAAAGTCGATTTACCAGCCCCGTTTTCTCCACTCAATGCCCATTTTTGTCCACGCATCACCGTCCAGTCCAGTTCTTTCAAAATGGTGCGGTCACCATAGCGGATACTGACTTTATTCAGCTTTACCACTTCGTCGGAAACATAATTGGTATTATCATATGGCAAGTCGATAATGCGTTGTTGCAAATCTTCGGGTACAGGTATATCTGCATTCCGGAATATGGTAAGGTATTGATCACGTGGCATCATCTGTCCTACTGTACGATTTGCTATTGGTAGTACTTTATCTATATATGCGGGAACATCATCCATCATAGAGAGTATCAGGATAAGTTGCACGGCAGACCGTTTGGCTAATCCTTCCAACAAAGTATTCAGCAACTCACGGGTCTGTGCATCCAATCCGATGAAAGGATTATCCATGATAAGCACACGAGGAGCGGTAAGCAGTGCTTTCACTAACTGAAATTTACGTAACTCGCCACTGGAAAGAAGAATCATCGGCTTATCCAGCATAGGTTCGATACGAAATAATTCGAAAAGTTCTTGTTTCAGAGCCTCATCCTTAACCGCTCCCAGCATATCTTTAACTAATGGTACATCATCATGGTCATGAGTATTCCAACGTTGTTGATAATAATAATTAGCATCCGCCGAACCGTATGTATCACGGAAAGCAATGTATCTGATATTATCATAGACCGTTTGTGATGCGGAAGGAGAAAAGTCATAAGTAAGCGTCCCATCTTTCAAAGGATATTTTCCGATAAGCATATCTACCAAAAGGCTCTTTCCTGAACCGTTAGGCCCTACAATGGCAATGTGTTCATCTGCAGGAAAAGATACGGAAACAGGTGTAGCCAACCGTACAAGCGGATTACGGGGCACCCCTCCCTTCAAAGATATAGTATATGATTGCATCATTGGAGACATATTTTGTTTTATAATGCCGCAAAGATACCAAGTTTTCTGATTTTACTTACCCTAACAAACAGACAGTTTACGCAAATTGTCTATTTTTAAGCAAGTAATCTGAAAGTAAAACTGATAATATAGCATCATATCTATAAAAAATATCGCCCTTGCCAGTATGATTACTTACAAGGGCGATATTTTTTATAGATACTTATTCTTACTTATAAATAATCAGTGCAGATTGTGCCGGAACCAGCACTTCCGAACCAGAAAGTGTACCCAGGCCATTTTCATTTATAAATCCATCCTTGCACACCACCGTGTATTTACCTTCAGGCACAACCAGCTTTGCCGGCTCTTTACGAGAATTCAGTGCCACGATAATATCTTCCCAAGCATCTCCATTAGCATTCTCCTTCAAGCGATATGCAACCAGATTACTACCCTCTACCGGAAGGAATTCCAAATGTTTGCGCACCAGTTCCGCATCTCCCATACGGAAAGCAGGATGATTTTTACGCAACTGTATCAAACCTTTATAATAAGCAAATACATCAGCATATTCAGCTTTGCGTTTCCAATCGATCGCATTGATAGAATCAGGACTCTGATAACTGTTATGTACCCCTTTCTTATCACGCATCACTTCTTCGCCCGCATAGATAAACGGTATGCCTTGTGAAGTAAATACCGCCGTCTGTGCCAGTTTATCCAACTTGACAAGTTCCTGCGGTGTAATGCCTGGAATACTCGCGTTCAGTCTGTCTACCAGACACATATCATCATGACAAGATACATAGCTGATCATCTGCGTCGGCTGTTCAGCCCATGAAGCCTTACTGTAATTCACTGAGTCATTATCCACCTGCGGATGCTTGATGGCTCCCACAATACCAAACTTAATACTCTCCTCTCCACCAGGAAGTCCGGCAAGGAAAGCACCTTTGTGGTTGTCATTGAATGGACCACGCAGAGCATCGCGCATTTCATCGGAAAATGCAGCAATACCGGGCATCCGATACGTATTCATCTTCATAGCCAGAGAGTCCTCCGGCATCTGGGGAGCCTTAGCCGCCCAGCCTTCACCATAAATAATGATACTCGGATCAACCGTCGTAGCAGCCTTACGGATTTCATTCATCGTTGTAATATCATGAATCCCCATCAAGTCAAAGCGGAATCCATCAAGATGGTATTCGTTAAGCCAGTGCAACACAGACTCTACCATATATTTCCGCATCATAGGACGGTTACTCGCCGTTTCATTACCACAGGCAGAACCATCAGCGAAGCTACCGTCCGGCATCTGGCGATAGAAATACCCTGGTACCGTACGTTCAAAATTACTCTCAGCCGTGTTAAATGTATGATTATACACTACATCCAGCACCACCCGGATGCCAGCCCTATGCAAAGCCTGCACCATTTGCTTGAATTCCTTAATACGAATAGAAGGATTATAAGGATCGGTGGAATACGATCCATCAGGTACATTATAGTTCTGTGGGTCATATCCCCAATTATATTTATTTTCATCCAATTTCGTTTCATCCACCGAAGCATAGTCATAAGACGGCAGAATGTGAACATGTGTCACACCCAGTTCTTTCAAATGATCGATGCCGGTTGCCAATTTCTCAGGGCTAAGTGTACCTTCTTCCGTCAGTGCCAAGAATTTACCTTTATGCTGAATGCCCGATGAAGGATCAATAGAGAAGTCCCGGTGATGCATTTCATAGATAACAGCATCGGCCGGAGAAGCCAAAGCAGGTCGTTTATCTTGTGCCCAACCCTCAGGATCGGTAGCTTTCATATCAATGATAGCAGCACGTTTTCCATTTACCCCTACTGCTTTCGCATTGATACCCGGAGTGTCTCCCAACCATTTATCCTTGATCTTCACATTAAATGTATAGAATTTCCCGATCAGGTCATTTTCCACCTTTGCCGTCCAGGTTCCTTCCTTATCAAATACCATAGAAACAGTCTCATAAGCATGACCGCCATCACCTGCATCAAACAGCATGAGGCGTACTTCATCAGCAGTCGGCGCCCACAATGTAAAATTCGTAACTTCGGGAGTATACTCCATTTCCGTCAAGCTGCCCGAACGAACGGGATACAACTCATAAGACGCGTACTCATTCTTTGTCGGGGCACAGCTGACAACTGTCGCCGTAGCTACTCCAATCAAGGCAAGTTCATTCAGTTTCATGGTGGTTATTTTAAGTTTTAAGTATTAAATATCATATCTTATTTCTTCACTTTATCCGGATTCTTGGCTATAAAGTCTTTCCATCCGTGATATCCTTTCTCTACTGTGGGACGCCCCATTTGCAGAAAATGGCAATAAGCAGCGGCTAACCCGTCCGTAGCATCCATAAATGTAGGCATATCTTCCTTTGCAAAATGAAGCATACGTTGCAGCATATCTGCTACTTGCTCTTTGGAGGCCTGACCATTTCCTGTGATAGCCATTTTTATTTTAAGAGGGGCATATTCCGTAATAGGGATATCACGACTGAGGGCAGCAGCCATAGCAACTCCCTGAGCACGCCCCAACTTCAACATAGATTGTACATTCTTACCGAAAAAGGGAGCTTCGATAGCAAGTTCATCAGGCAGATAACTCTCGATGATACTCAACACCCTTTCGTGTATATGGCGAAGTTTAAGATAATGGTTACCGAGTTTACGCAGGTCAATGATCCCCATAGCAATCATCTCAGGCTTTGTCCCCACCACACGCAGCACTCCATATCCCATAATGGTAGTACCAGGGTCGATACCTAAAATTATCTTTTCTTTGACCGGTTGTATCACTCTATTACCTCCATCAATGTAGGAAAGCCAACCACCTTATCCTGGAATATTTTAACCAGTTCTTCGTTCAACTTCACCCCTTGCTCCATGTGCCAGCGGTGCAGAATACCAGAGTTTTCCACTTCAAACTGAAGGGAATAGCATGTGCTACCCTCTTCACGATGGCTTAGTACGCGGACAATACGCGGTGTATGCAATGCACCGGTTTTCTCTACTTCGGGCAAGTAGAACTCTTTAATCCAGATCAGAAAGTTATCTTCCTGTCCTTCTTCTACTTGATAGGTTGTATTATAGATCAGCATATTTTTTCTTTTAAATTGTTTCGCAAACATAGCAATTATTTCAGAATAATGCATTATATTTGCGCCACCAAAAAGAGAGAAAGCTCGCAAACGTTAGCGAAAGATCGAAAAGGGGGGTTAGCTCATCTGGCTAGAGCGCGACACTGGCAGTGTCGAGGTGATCGGTTCGAGTCCGATACTCTCCACAAAAAACAAAAGCTGCATTCGGTTTTGAATGCAGCTTTTGTTTTTTATATCACTGTTTCACTGTAGTTTAAACGTCACAGGTACTGTAAACTTGCAGCGTACAGGCACACCACGTTGTTTACCAGGTATCCATTTCGGCATGGTAGAAATTACACGGACTGCTTCTTTGTCCAGATAAGGATCGACACCTCTTATCACTTTCACATCTACAATACTTCCGTCTTTATTGACAACGAACTGCACCGTTACACGACCCTGAGTTCCATTCTCTTGTGGAATAGTAGGATATTTGATATTCTTGCCCAAGTACTGTAAAAGACCGGCTGTGCCACCATCAGGAAATTGCGGGTTTTCTTCCACAATCACAAAAATTTCATCTTCTACCACCACTTCTTCATCCACTGTAACCGGTATGTGCTTAATTACTACATCTTCACCTGTTTCCTCCGAAGATGCAAAATTCGTTTCTTCTGCAGTAGCGTCATCATCTATTATCGTCAAAACATCATTAATAGGAGTTACCTGAGGAGGTGGCGGAGGAGTTACTTCAGGCTGCCTTGTAAGAGGGATCTCCATGTCCTGCTCAAATACATTCTCGGCGATACGACCACTCGTATCAACCCTGATGTCACGAGTCCATTCGAATGCAACGAACATGAAGGCGAGTACAGTTACATAACCGACAAGCAGCCACGTTGGCCTCTTGTTTTCCAGGTTTGCTTTGGGTGTTTTTTTGGTTTCCATAGTTTACAAATTAGTTACCGCATAATGTCTATTTGTTTAAATTCAACATTATACAGATGTTGTTAGTAATACGAAAACACTTGTGGCCACTATTTTCTGTATTAAAGGTAATTGAATAACTGTTAAGTTGTTATCGGAGAGATTCATAAATATGCTTTTTTAATATCTGTTTGACAAAATTGCTTAGCAAAAAGATTATTGACGGCAGAATGCTTAAGAATAGTAAAAAAACAGTTACCTTTGCCAGACAAATTAATTCTAAAGATGAAACAAACAAAATCAGGGAAAAGTGACGTTATTTTGCGTACACTGAGCCCTTACGATCCGAAGGTACAACGCTATCTTTCCCTCTCTAAACAAATTGAGCAATTGATGAATAATGCAGAAGATGAAAATGACGCATGTATTTCTATTGAACTGGTGGCAGAATTCTGCGTGCTGCAGGAAGAGCTTTATCAGGAAGCACTAAAAAAGCACAAAGAAGAAGCCAACTAACCTTCTCCATTGCCGATATAACGAAGTACATAACAAAAACGGAAAGGCCCTGGGATACACCAAGTCCGTACCTACTCCCTACCTACTCCTTACCTACTCCTTACCTACTCCTTACATAGTCCTTGTCTAAAGACAGGGAGAAGGTCCGGAGTTGGTAGGGAATGGGCAGGGAATTGGTAAGAATCAGGTATGCAAAACCTCCAGGAATAAATTCATTTTCATATCACACATAGGCTTTTTCCTTGTATCCGATTAATTTTATAAAAAGATTGCAACCGGAATCATGATAAAGTTGTATCTTTGCACCGTTTTATGTATTTCGGAAATAAATAATAACGACGATATGATAGATAAAATCAACCAGCTTCTGCAAGAAGTGGAAGCACTGAAAGCTGCCAACGCCGAGGAACTGGAAGCACTCCGCATCAAATTCCTTAGTAAAAAAGGTGCAATCAACGACTTGATGGCGGATTTCCGTAACGTGGCTGCCGAACAGAAAAAAGAAGTCGGCATGAGACTGAATGAACTGAAGAACAAGGCACAGGAAAAGATTGCTGCCCTGAAAGAACAGTTCGAAAGTCAGGATACGGGTTGTGATGATATTGACCTTACACGTTCCGCTTATCCGGTAGAATTGGGCACACGCCATCCGCTCACCATCGTAAAGAACGAAATCATCGATATATTTGCCCGTTTGGGATTTAGCATTGCCGAAGGCCCGGAAATAGAGGATGACTGGCATGTGTTCTCTGCATTGAATTTCGCCGAAGATCACCCTGCACGCGATATGCAAGATACTTTCTTCATCGAAGCTCATCCTGATATTGTATTGCGTACACACACCTCATCCGTGCAAACCCGCGTAATGGAAGTTTCACAACCTCCTATCCGCATCATTTGTCCGGGACGTGTATATCGTAATGAGGCCATCAGCTACCGTGCACACTGTTTCTTCCATCAGGTAGAGGCTTTGTATGTAGACAAAGATGTATCTTTCACCGACTTGAAACAGGTATTGTTACTCTTTGCCAAAGAGATGTTTGGTGAAGACACTAAAATCCGTTTGCGCCCGTCTTACTTCCCGTTCACGGAACCCAGTGCGGAAATGGACATCAGCTGTAACATTTGCGGTGGAAAGGGTTGCCCGTTCTGTAAGCATACCGGCTGGGTTGAAATCCTCGGTTGCGGTATGGTAGATCCGAATGTATTGGAAAGCAACGGCATCGATAGTAAAGTATATAGCGGATATGCCCTCGGCATGGGTATCGAGCGTATTACGAACTTGAAATACCAGGTGAAGGACCTTCGTATGTTCTCTGAAAACGACACGAGATTCCTGAAAGAATTTGAAGCCGCTTACTAATAACCGACATATACCGGGCGAATGATTATCCGCTCCTACAATGATATACCATTCCGGATATCACAAAACAAGTAGGCGATATATAATCATTCGCCCGGATATATTTTCTTAGCTCTTACTCAAGCTGCCCATTATGAAAGATAGACTTGTCACTCCCAGCTATTGTTTTATTCTTGCAGCCAACTTCCTGCTGTACTTCGGCTTCTGGTTGCTGATACCGGTACTTCCATTCTACCTGTCCGAAGTATTTAGTACCGGAAATTCAACAATCGGCATTATTCTTTCCTGTTATACAGTAGCAGCTTTATGCATCCGCCCTTTTTCCGGTTACTTCCTGGATAGTTTTGCACGTAAGCCTCTGTATCTGATGGCTTATTTTATCTTTATGACCATGTTTGCCGGATACATCATTGCCGGTTCACTTACGTTATTCATCCTGTTTCGTATCATACAGGGCGTATCGTTCGGAATGGTGACCGTAGGCGGTAATACGGTGGTCATCGACATCATGCCTTCTTCACGACGCGGAGAAGGATTGGGATACTATGGGCTTTCGAATAATATTGCAATGGCAGTTGGCCCGATGTCCGGACTGTTTCTGCATGATGCAGGAATGAGTTTCACAACTATATTCTGTTGTTCACTGGGCTCATGTATAGCAGGCTTCGTCTGTGCTTCCCTTGTCAAAACACCCTATAAGCCTCCTGTGAGGCGAGAACCGATCTCCCTCGACCGTTTTATATTATTAAAAGGTATTCCGGCGGGTATCAGCCTGTTACTGCTTTCGATTCCTTATGGAATGACAACGAACTATGTGGCTATGTATGCCAAACAGATCGGGATCAATGCCACTACGGGGTTCTTTTTTACCTTCATGGCGATAGGTATGGCTATCTCGCGTATCTTCTCCGGAAAGATAGTGGACAGGGGTAAGATAACACAGGTTATCTCTGCCGGACTGTATCTCGTAGTATTCAGTTTCTTCCTGCTTTCAGCGTGTGTATATCTTATCAGCTGGAACAACATGCTATGTACTGTTGTTTTCTTTGCCGTAGCCCTGCTGCTGGGAGTAGGTTTCGGTATCATGTTTCCGGCTTACAACACCCTGTTCGTCAACCTCGCCCCCAACAGTCAACGTGGTACTGCCACTTCTACCTATCTGACTTCCTGGGATGTAGGCATCGGTATCGGCATGTTGGCAGGAGGATATATTGCGGAGGTCAGCACCTTCGATAAAGCTTATTTGTTCGGGGCTTGCCTCACCATTGTCTCTATGCTCTACTTCAATGGAAAAGTGGCTCCTCATTACCATAAAAATAAATTGCGATGAGAAAAAAAGAACGTTACGAAAAAATTCTTGCCTGGTTTCGGGAGAATCGTCCCGTAGCCGAAACGGAACTGCATTATGAAACTCCGTTCCAACTGCTGATAGCAGTCATCCTCTCCGCCCAATGTACAGACAAGCGGGTGAATATGATTGTTCCACCGTTGTATCGCGACTTCCCTACCCCGGAAGTCCTTGCTGCCAGTACACCGGAAGTAATATACGAATATATCCGTAGCGTATCTTATCCTAATAACAAAGCAAAACACCTGGTGGGTATGGCACAAATGTTGGTGAAAGACTTCAACAGTGAAGTGCCCGATACACTGGAAGAACTTATAAAATTACCCGGTGTAGGACGCAAGACGGCAAACGTCATCCAATCCGTTGTATTTAACAAAGCCGCAATGGCAGTAGATACTCATGTATTCCGTGTAAGCCACCGCCTCGGCCTGGTTTCGGATGCGTGTACCACGCCGTTCAGTGTAGAAAAAGAACTGGTGAAAAATATCCCGGAAGCGGATATTCCCATTGCACATCACTGGCTTATCTTACATGGAAGATACGTCTGCCAGGCACGTACACCGCAATGTGATAAGTGCGGTTTGCAATTGATGTGCAAATACTATTGCGAGAAGTATAAAGTTAGCAAAGAGAAGCCGAAAGATAAAGAATAAACGACGGATTCATAGCAAAAGAAAGAAATAAATGCTAACTTTGCGCTCACGAAAACGAATTAATAACACTTTTAAATAAAATAGAGTATTATGACAATTGATCAATTCAACTTTGCCGGTAAAAAGGCATTCGTTCGTGTGGACTTCAATGTACCCTTGGACGAAAACTTCAACATTACAGATGATAACCGTATGCGTGCTGCTCTTCCTACGTTGAAGAAAATTCTGGCTGACGGTGGTAGTATAATTATTGGTTCTCACCTCGGTCGTCCGAAAGGTCCGGCTGACAAATTCTCACTGAAACACATTCTGAATCATCTTTCCGAATTGTTGGGTGTTGACGTACAATTCGCTAACGACTGTATGGGCGAAGAAGCTGCTGTTAAGGCTGCTGCTCTGCAACCGGGTGAAGTGCTGTTGCTCGAGAACCTTCGTTTCTATGCTGAAGAAGAAGGCAAACCCCGTGGTTTGGCTGAAGACGCTACAGACGAAGAAAAAGCTGCTGCTAAGAAAGCTGTTAAAGAAAGCCAGAAAGAATTCACCAAGAAATTGGCTTCTTACGCTGACTGCTATGTAAATGACGCTTTCGGTACCGCTCACCGCGCACACGCTTCTACAGCTTTGATCGCTAAATATTTCGACAAAGACAGCAAAATGTTCGGTTACCTGATGGAGAAAGAGGTGAAGGCTGTCGATAAAGTATTGAATGACATCAAACGTCCATTCACTGCTATTATGGGTGGTTCTAAAGTTTCTTCTAAAATTGAAATTATCGAAAATCTGCTGAGCAAGGTTGATAACCTGATCATTGCAGGTGGTATGACTTATACTTTCACCAAGGCTATGGGTGGTAAGATCGGTATTTCTATCTGCGAAGATGACAAACTGGATCTGGCTCTCGAACTGATAGAAAAGGCTAAAGCAAAAGGTGTAAACCTGGTATTGGCTGTTGATGCAAAGATTGCTGACGCTTTCTCTAACGACGCTAACACTAAGTTCTGTCCGGTTGACCAAATTCCTGATGGTTGGGAAGGTCTGGATATCGGTCCTGAAACTGAGAAAATCTTCACAGACGTTATCAAAAACTCCAAGACTATCTTGTGGAATGGCCCAACAGGTGTATTCGAATTCGAAAACTTCACTCACGGCTCACGTGCAGTAGGCGAAGCTATCGTAGAGGCTACTAAGAACGGTGCATTCTCACTTGTAGGTGGTGGCGACTCTGTAGCTTGCGTTAACAAGTTCGGCTTGGCAAGCGGTGTTTCTTACGTTTCAACAGGTGGTGGTGCATTGCTCGAAGCAATCGAAGGAAAAGTTCTTCCGGGTATCGCTGCTATCAACGAATAAGAATAAACATTATCATACCAAAAGGCAGCTCTTTGAAAAGAAGGGTTGCCTTTTTTAATCTTATATTTTTATAGTACACCATTAATTATCTTCCCTAACACATTTATCATAGAAATGAAACGAACTTTGTTATCCTTTGCTTTCCTACTTTCTGCACTGATAGCAACAGCACAAGATGCATGTTTGAATGACGTAGTAAATACGCTCAAAGATCGTATCAGCCTCTCCGGTTATGCACAGGTGGGTTATACTTATGATGACGCCGATGGCAGTAGTAACACATTCGACATCAAGCGGGTTATCTTCATGGCACAAGGTAAAATTACCGACCGTTGGTTGTGCTACTTCATGTACAGCTTTGCCAATACTGGAAAAATCCTTGAAGCATATACCGAATATAAATTCCTTCCGCAACTGACTGCCCGCATCGGGCAATTCAAAACCATGTATACCATTGAAAACCCAATGTCTCCCTGCTATGTGGAACTGATTAATTGCTACTCGCAATCTGTCAATTATCTGGCTGGTATCAATGGTAGTGATCCTTTGTATGGCTCGAGTAGCGGACGCGATATGGGACTCCTGATCTATGGTGATCTGTTTGGAAAACTGGTGAACTATAATCTTGCGGTAATGAATGGGCAAGGTATCAACCTGAAAGATAAAAACAATCAGAAGGATATTGTAGGTAGCCTGATGGTCCATCCACTCGACTGGCTGTCTGTAGGCGGTTCTTTTGTAAAAGGGAAAGGATGTGCTGTGTCCGTTTCCAGCCTCAATCCCGATATACAGGTAGGCGAAAACTATACCCGTAACCGGTGGTCGGCAGGTGCAGTCATTAAAACCAAGCCGGTAGATGTGCGCACGGAATACCTGGCCGGAAAAGACGGACGCATCAAAAGTGACGGTTATTATGTAACAGCATCTGCACATGTATTCCCGAAAGTAGATGTAATAGCATCTTATGATTATCTTAATAAGAGCAAAGTACTCGATGATAAGCAAAGTAATTATGTAGTAGGTTTACAATATTGGTTCTATCCTAAATGCAGGATACAGGCACAGTATACATACTGCAACCGCCATATCGGAGATAATAGTAACCTGCTGCAAGCACAATTGCAGGTGCGCTTCTAAAGAAAAACCTTATATACCATGGACTACACCGAAATTCTGAAAGAAATATACGAAGAGATACAGCCATACGCCCAAATGGGTAAACCGGCAAGCTATATTCCTGAATTGCTGAAAGTCAACCCTGACCGCTATGGCATTTGCCTGCGTACTATTGAAGGAAAAGAATATGCCCAGGGAGACAGTGACGAGCGTTTCGCCGTACAAAGTATTTCGAAAGTATTCTCTCTTGCGATAAGCTTCAGCCGGATGGGCAATGAACTCTGGAAACGTATAGGTGTAGAACCATCCGGTAATGCATTCAACTCCATTTTCCAGTTGGAAATGGAGAAAGGGATTCCCCGCAATCCTCTCATCAATGCGGGAGCATTAGTAATGGCAGACATCCTGCTTTCAGTACTCGATAATCCGGAAAAGGATTATCTCACTTTCGTACGGAAACTCTGCGGCAACGACCAGATTGAATATAATGAAGGTATGGCAACTTCCGAACGGGAACATGGCTATCTGAATGCCGCCATTGCCAATATGCTGAAATATCATGGAAATATAGGAAACGATATTGAGCGGGTACTTCACTTTTATTTCCTCCAATGTTCCATAGGCATGAGTTGCCGGGAACTGGCACGTTCTTTCCTTCCTTTCGCCGATCATACAAGACCGTTCAGTTTTGATGGAATCGAACTGACGACTTCACAAGTGAAACGTATCAATGCCATTATGCAGACCTGCGGCTTCTACGATGAAGCCGGAGAATTCTCTTATCTGGTGGGGCTACCCGGAAAAAGTGGTGTTGGTGGTGGCATTGCAGCTGTCTGCCCACGCAAGTATGCAGTAGCAGTATGGAGTCCGCGACTTAACCCTAAAGGCAACTCTGTAATGGGCATGAAAGCTCTTGAATTGCTGACAACCAAAACAGCTATCAGTATTTTCTAAGCCCCCGAACTTTTTGGCATCATTTTTGTACCTTATATTAATAAAGTATTAAAGAAAGGACTGAATATGAATGAACAATCCATCCAAAAACAATATAACCAAATAGTCAGTTTATTGGAAGATAAACGGCTGAAAGAAGCTCTCGTTCAACTAGATGCTTTCTTATATAATGGTAACGACTGGAGTCTGCGTAACCGACTGGAACAAATCCAGACTTCCTATCAATATATGTTGCAATATATGAAACTGGGTATGAAAGACCCGGAACGGCAGAAGCTGTATCGTCAACTATTGGCTGATACATGGGAGATTGCTGATCAGACACGTATTGCATTATTAGATGAAATATCCACCCACTATTACCACTCCCTGCGCAGGAATCCCAACCAACTTCCGAAGGCTTATGACCTTTCCGGCCAGCAAAAGATCCTGGAAGGCTTTGCAGATGAAATGGCTGTATCACAGTTAGCAAATTACCAGGGCTTGGACGCTATCCTGAGACGACATGAAGAAACTCACCAGGTTATGTTTCTTACGATCTGGAGCAACAGTAGTTGGACTCTGGAAGAATTTGCCCAAGCAGAAGATATGCTTCGTTCGGAGACATTGCCAACCAATGACTTATGCCTGTTTGTCAGTGCTGTCACACTCAGTTTAATGGAGTGTTTCGATGAACGCAAAGTAAACTGGTTGCTCGACGGACTTCGCCATACCAATCCACAAATCAATCAAAGGGCATTGGTAGGGCTTGTTATTACCTTGCATCTCTACTCTTCACGCATTGCACTTTATCCGGAATTGGAAGCACGTATTTCTCTTTTCAGGGAAGACCCGAACTTCAGCAAGCAGGTGAACCGTATTTATATCCAGCTACTTCGTAGCCAGGAAACGGAGAAGATCGACAGAAAGATGCGGGAAGAAATCATTCCCGAAATGATGAAGAACGTGAATATCATGCGCAACATGAAATTCGGTTTTGAAGAAACAGATGAAAACGACCGCAACCCCGACTGGGAACAAGCTTTCGAGCAATCGGGGTTGGGAGATAAAATACGCGAGATGAACGATCTGCAACTGGAAGGAGCAGATGTATATATGAGCACGTTCGCACAACTCAAAGGGTATCCTTTTTTCCGCGAACCACATAACTGGTTCTACCCTTTCGACAGGATGCATTCCAGCATTATCCATCAGGTGGGTTTGAACCAGAGTGGTGAGAGTTCTGTCCTCTCTATCATCCTACAATCAGGATTTTTCTGCAACAGTGATAAGTATTCATTTTGCTTCACTATTGCACAACTTCCGCAGGGACAACGTGACATGATGTTAAACCAGATGACCCCTCAGGATCAAAGCGACTTTATGGAAGAAAAGAATAGTGCCAGTCTGAAACAATATGCTGAACGGCCTGATGTTATCAGTAACCAGTACATTCACGATTTATACCGTTTCTTCAAACTTAGCCAACGCAGATTCGAGTTTCATAATATCTTCCAGGAAGAGATTGCATTGCACCGCAATCCGGTACTGAAAGAACTGTTGAGTGCTCCCGAATTATTAGTAGCCGTTGCCGACTTCCACTTCAGCAAGGAACATCCTGCAGAAGCGTTGGAACTCTACCGGATATTAATAGACCGGAAACAGGCCAATGCGGACATTTTCCAAAAGACAGGTTTCTGCCTGCAAAAGGAGAAACGCTATCAGGAAGCTGTGGACGCTTATCTGAAAGCCGATATGCTGAAGCCCGATCACCTGTGGACACTTCGCCATCTGGCTACCTGTTACCGCCAGATGAAGAATTTCGATGCAGCTTTGGAATACTATCACCGCGTAGAAGCTATCCAACCGGAAAATCGCAATGTATTGTTCTATACCGGTAGTTGCCTGGCAGAACAGAAAAGGTATGACGATGCTTTGCAGTATTTCTTCAAGTTAGACTTCCTGGAAAACGACTGTATGAAGGCATGGCGCGGCATTGGCTGGTGTTCATTTGTCAGTGGTAAGCATGAACAGGCTATGAAGTATTATGACAAACTCCTTGCTGCCAAGCCACTTGCTACGGATTATCTCAATGCCGGACACGTGGCCTGGGTACTGGGAAACATAGAAAAAGCAGTCGGGCTATATGGCAAGGCCATGGCGGAAAGCGGAAGTAAAGATGCTTTCCTTGAAATATTCGACAGAGACCGGAGCAGTCTTCTCAAACAAGGTATTGCAGGAGAAGAAATTCCATTAATGCTGGATATGATTGAATAAAGACATAAATGAGTAGCTGATGAGGAAATATTGTATACTGGCCGTATTCTGTTGCCTTAGCTATCTGGCAGCAGCACAAAGTCCTGTAGAGAAAGGACTGGAAAGCATAAACCGGACATCTGCCGAAGCATATATCGGTTTTCTGGCTCACGATGAATTACAAGGGCGGGAAGCCGGATACCATGGTTCGAAGGTAGCTGCCCAATATATTGCTTCATTGCTTCAGGCAATGGGAATACAACCATTGGGAGACAGCTATTTTCAACCTTTTGAAGCATACAGAAGAGAACGCCAGAAAAGGGGAAGATTGGAAGTACACCCCGATTCAATAACTATATTCAAAAAGGAAGTGCATCAGAAACTCTCTATGGCGAATGTACTAGGGATGATTCCTGGCAAGAATACCAATGAGTATGCTATTGTCGGTGCGCACCTTGATCATTTGGGAATAGATCCTGCTCTTGAAGATGATCAGATTTATAATGGTGCTGATGATAATGCTTCCGGCGTATCAGCCGTTCTGCAAATAGCCAGGGCATTCATTGTCAGCGGCAAGCAACCGGAACGGAATATTATTTTTGCCTTCTGGGACGGTGAGGAGAAAGGATTGCTGGGTTCCAGATACTTTGTACAAACCTGTCCGTTCATTTCGCAGATCAAAGGATATCTGAACTTCGACATGATAGGCCGTAATAATAAGCCACAACAACCCATGCATGTAGTTTATTTCTATACAGAGGCCAATCCGGCTTTTGGAAAATGGCTAAAAGAAGATATAAAGAAATACAACCTCCGGCTGAAACCCGACTATCGTCCATGGGATAATCCCATAGGCGGTAATGATAACGGTTCTTTTGCCAAAGCGGGAGTTCCTATTATCTGGTATCATACAGATGGGCACCCGGATTACCATCAGCCCTCCGATCATACAGACAAACTGAATTGGGAGAAGATAGTGGAGATAACCAAAGCATCCTTTCTGAATGCCTGGAATCTGGCGAACGAGAAAGAGTATTGAACTATACTTTCAGTAATTCCCTGTACAATTTCTGTACAGGAAGCCCCATGATATTATAGTAACTACCCGAGATATTTTCCACTCCGATAAAACCGATCCACTCCTGCACTCCATAGGCACCGGCTTTATCCATCGGTTGGAAATTATCCACATAGTAGGCTATTTCCTCTTCACTTAAAGTGGCAAAACGCACCTCAGTTTGTGCAGTAAAACTACGCTGCCAGTCGGTAGTAGTTATACATACACCGGTAAAAACTTCATGGGTACGTCCCGACATAGTGCGCAACATCTGCAAAGCATCTTCCCTATCCCGGGGTTTACCCAGCACCCTACCATCCAGCCATACAATTGTATCGGCAGTAATCATCAATTCACCGGGCTGCATCATGGCAACATAAGCGTCCGCCTTTTCTTTAGCAATATACAAAGGTATATCCGCACCCTGCAAAGTCTCAGGATAAGATTCATCCACATCGGGCAAAGTCCGCACTTCATAGTCCACACCTAAACCTGCAAGCAATTCCTTTCTTCGCGGAGAATTACTGGCAAGTATCACCTTATACTTTTTCAAATTGTCCAACACCGCCTCTTTATTTTTTAATTATTAATTATTAATTTGCTCGTCGTCCTACCATCCGAAGGCTTTATCATCCATCCAAAGTCCCTGAACTTTCAAGACTTGTTCCACGACATCCCGGCCACAACCATAGCCGCCATTAGCATAAGATATATAGCGGGAAACAGCCTTCACTTCTGCTGATGCATCTTTAGGGCAACATGACAATCCACATTCACGCATCACCTCGATATCGGGAATATCATCTCCTACATAAAGAATCTCTTCATTTTTAAGACTATGACGATCACGGAAATCATGATAATCATGGATTTTTACGGAAGAAGACATATAAATATCCGCAGAAGGAATCCCCAAAGCCACGAAACGTTTGCGAACAGCCTCAGATCGTCCACCGGTTATGATGCCCAATAGCAGCCCCTGTTTGCCGGCAAGGTGCAAGGCGTATCCATCCTTAATGTTCACGGTACGCATCGGTTCGCCATCCGGACTCATCGGGATAACATTAGCACTTAAGACGCCATCGACATCAAAAACAAGGGCCTTTATCTTCTTTAAATCGTAATTGATAGTACTCACTATATTCGGTTTTTAGTTGGGTTATTTATCAGAAACAACAATGCTTGTCAGGTGGTAAAACAATGCTTGTTATACCTCAAAACATTGCTTGTTATACACCGGAACATTACTTGTTATGCAACCGATGTATGCTCTCGCTAACCAATCGATATAATTCCTGCATCTCCGGTTCACCCGCAAGCATCTCCAGATGTTTATTAATCACATTCTCATCATAACGTACAGCCGGCCCCGTCTGCGCTTGCTTCGGTTCCAATTCGTGCACTTTACGGGCTGTCTCATCAATCAAAGGCAACATGGCATTAAATGGAAGATCATACATCTTCAATAATTCAGCCGCCAGGGCATACATGTGATTCGTGAAATTACAAGTAAACACAGCCGCCAGATGCAGACTCCTCCGTTGCTCGGAAGTTGCTTCGTATACATTTTCCGAAAGAACAGAAGCAATTGCCTTTAGCAACTCTGTATCTTCAGACGAATTACTCTCTATAAAGAAAGGCACTACGCGAAAATCAACTTCACGCTGCTTGCTGAAAGTCTGCATAGGGTAAAACACTCCATAACGTGATGCTTTACCTTCCCAGATATTCATAGGAATACTTCCGGCTGTATGTACCAGTAAAGCATCTTCCTTTCCGGCAACAATTTCAGGTAATAATGTCACGAAAGCATCATCCTTTAAAGAGACAATATATAATCGGGCATCCTTAGACACTTCAGAAAGTTCGGTTGTATATCCAGCCTCCACCGTCTGCGCCAATGCACATGCAGCTTCTTTTGTACGGCTATATACCTGTACTATACGAAAGCCATTCTGATATAAAGCCTTAGCCAGATTAGTCGCAAGGTTTCCGGCACCGATAAAGACTATCGGCGTATCTTGTACACTCCTTTTCATCTTGTAGCCAGCCAATATAAAATAATTCCGAGAACTAACAGCGCCACAGGTAACAGATAAGCAGACATCGTACCGAGTAGTGCTGTAATCAATCCGAAGTTCAGTATTAACCATAAACCGATCAACACCAGCCCTACAGACTTGTCACGCTTGAAAATGAGGAATATTACTGCTGTATAAAGCAAGAAGTTATCTTTATTCATCACCCACGGCAGGCCGATATTGGAGAAATGTATCAATTTATCCACCAGATAAAGTATGCCGAAAACAATCAGTGTAACAGCCGTAGCCCTGTAAGTATCGCGATTATTGTTTGCTTTTGCTGCGCTCACCGTTACTTTCCTCCAAATTTATTGATATGAACTTTTTCCCATTGCAGATGTTCTTCACTAAAGGGCTTGCGCTCCATTCCCTTGTGTCCGATAGCAATGACACTAAGGACTTGTAGCTGCAAAGGAATATCGAGTACCTCGCGCACATATTCATCGGAAGGCATACCAGTAGCCGTAGAACGTTCGCGCACCTGTACCCAACAACTGCCTAAGCCCATATCTTCTGCCTGTAACTGTATAATAATCGAAGCAATGGAAGCATCTTCAATCCACACATCACTAACCAACGGATCGGCCGTCACCACAATTGCCAGCGGGGCATCAGCAATAAACTGCGACGATTGTGCCTTACAATGCGATAGTTTTTCTAGTAATTCCTTATCGTCCACCATGATAAATTGCCATGCATTTGTACGCTTGGAAGTAGGCGACATCAGTGCAGCTTTCATCAAAGCAACCACCTGTTCCTGTGTCAACTCTTCATTTGTAAACTTCCGCATGCTGCGGCGAACCTTTAGTAATTCACTGAAATTTTCCATATATCGTAATATTATTTATTAAGTAACAAGCTACCGACTATGAACTACAAGTGGCTGCGCTAACATAGCCGAATGGCACTTGTAGCTCGTAGCCGGTAGCTTGTAGCTAATTTATCGTTTAAGAACGCAAAGATACGAGATTATTTTTTAAATTTGCAGTCAATGCCTTTGAAACTAACCACATATTACCACGGGAGTAACATCCCGGAACTACCGGGCAAAAATACGTTTCACTCCCTTGAGTTGTTTCATATCTATGAAGCAACCCCGGGTTATACACCCCTTCTCATTGTTGCATCAGAGGCAGGAAGGCCCGTTGCCAAGCTATTGGCGGCAATACGAAAGAGTGTTCGTTTGTTTCCACCCTCTATCATCAAGAGATGTGAAATCTATGGCACAGGAGAATATTTCGATGAAACAGTCGATAAAGAATTTGTCTTTGGCGAAATCCTACAACGGTTAACTGCCGAGGCATTACGGGAAGCATTTCTTATTGAGTTTCGCAATCTGGAAAATTCGCTGTTCGGATATAAATCTTTCCGCAAGAATCGTTACTTTGCCATCAACTGGCTACGGGTACGCAATTCGCTACATAGCATCGAACATGTAGAAAGTCGTTTCAGCCCCTCACGTATCCGTCAGATAAAAAAAGGATTAAAAAATGGTGCAGAAGTGCGTGAAGCCCATACTCCTGAGGAAGTACATGCTTTCTCCCAGATGCTGCACCATGTTTATTCATCAAAAATACGCCGCCACTTCCCCAGCAGAGTCTTCTTCCTACGCATGGAAGAAGAAATGATGAAAGGGGAACAAAGTAAAATATTCATTGTCACTTACAAAGATAAAATTATAGGTGGCAGTGCCTGCATCTATTCCGAAGATAATGCCTATCTCTGGTTCTCCGGTGGCATGCGCAAGACGTATGCGCTCCAATATCCGGGCATACTTGCCGTATGGCATGCTCTATCTGATGCCAAGCAACGCGGCTACCGCCATCTTGAATTTATGGATGTCGGCCTCCCCTTCCGCAAACATGGTTATCGCGAGTTTGTCCTACGCTTCGGCGGCAAGCAAAGCAGTACTCGCCGCTGGTTCCGTTTCCGTTGGGAATGGCTGAATAGAATACTAAACAAAATCTACGAATAGACTTCACTCCACACTTTGGTATGTCAGCGGCGGATCAAAGTAACGAGACATACTCTTCAGATTTTCTCTGTAAGATGGCTTTGCAAAATGAGTATAAGAATATTCACGAGACTGTCCGTCAGGTATAGTGATACCTAATTTATCCATATTTAACGGAGATAACTCTTTTACATTATCACTGCAAGACATTACTAAAAAAGAAGTAGCTGCGAGTAATATACTCGCAGCTTTCTTTGAAAAACGGCACTGATTATCTATCATCTTGATCTTCCAATATTTTACTGTGCTATTTTATATACCACTGAAGTATATGCATTCAACTTCACTAACGTATCATCTCCATCTTTCATCTGCTGGACATCACCCGATACACCTACAGCTTTCTCTATCTTATCTGACAAAGAAATCTGAATAGTGTTATTACCAAAGTTATGGAGTACCAGCATTTTCTCATTCCCCTTCGTCATATACCATGCTGCAAGGGTTTTATAAGTAGTATTTGTTTCGTTATACACCCCATGTTTTGTCATTGTACCTTCAGCCAAGGACGGGTAGGTATTACGTAACTTCGTAAAAGTCAAATAAGTATTCAATAAGGAGCTACTATTATCCTTTTGTTCTGTTACCGGTTTTATAGAGGAAGCAACTCCTCCATCAATCTTATCCGTATAAGAAGTTGTATAACTGTCACCCCATAACATCGGACTACGCACATATTCGTCCCCTTTATCTTTCATGCCATATATGCCTAATTCTTCACCATAATAGATATAAGGTTCGCCCGGTCCTGTAAGCAATACTGCCGCAGCCAGCTTACATTTAGCCTCCGATTTACCCAGTTTAAAAGCAGCTCGGTCCTCATCATGATTCGAAAGTTTGGTTGCTTCTATATAATCCGGGCGATAATTAGCATATTCCTGCTGATACGAAAGAATATCCTTAGCAAAGTAATAACCTTGATTATTATTTATAGCCCATTCCAACCGATACCAGAAAGAGAATTCAAACAATGCCGGTAGTCCTGCATAATAAGGAGCCACCTCGTTATGTTCAGAAAGTACCTCTCCCACCATATAAAAGTCATCCGTTTTTCCGCCTTGTTTATAATAAGCGTCCAGTTCGTCATAAAACGTTTTCAAAAAGCGTGGATTTTCATCCGATGTGGCACTATGATAGATATGCTTCACCGCATCCAAGCGTAAACCATCTACTCCCCTATCAATCCAACCTTTAGCAGCAGATACTACCGCTTTATATGCAGGTGCATTCTTCACATCATCAATAGAACCATAATTTAAGTCAGCAAACCAGTCTGTATAAAAGTGCGAATGGAAGTACCATAAGTTCATTGAATCAAACATAATATCTGCCGCAGTAGAATTATTCAAAACGAAAGGTGTGCCCAATGCCAATTTACTTGATTGAGAAGGTGAACCATATTTAGTTCCTCCCTCCCAAGACGTATTACTGGTGCGAATTAAAAATCCCCAGGTAGAAGAAAAGTCCACTGTCAGTTCATATATTCCATTGCCTTTATCATAGAATTTTTTGCACACTTCATCACCATAATACAAATATTTCGCACCACTCGTCCCGGTATCCGGATTATCAGCGTCAGCCGTAACACCTTCAGTAACAGTCACTGTAGGACTGGAAGCATTCGACCAGTCAAGCACAAATTTATAACAACCCGTTGTTACATCACTTGTGGTAGAGAACCATTCACTTGCATTATAGCCATTTGCACCTTCCTTACTAATCATTGCAATCTTACCGGCAGCAATATCCGCTTTCGGATCTTGCGAAAATATATAATAATTGCGATATTCACTGTTCGTTGATGATTTAGCATCTACAAACCAAGGATGCTCACTACCTGTATGATTGAGAACATAATCCAGATAAATCTTAATATTTAGTTGATGAGCTTTTGAGATTAACTGTTCAAAATCACTCATTGTTCCATATTTAGGATTGACAGCTGTATAATCCGTCACATCATAACCATGATAAGACATCGCAGGATGAATAGGGGACAACCAAATAGCTTTCACTCCCAGACTATTAAGATAATCCAGTTTTGATATAAGCCCCTTGATATCTCCGCACTTATCGCCATCACTATCTGCAAACGAATACACCAACAATTGATAGGATATATCCCCACGCTTTTCTCCATCCCAGTCTATAGGCGATGGTGTTACACTAGTCCACTCTTCCGTTGGCTCAGGTTCGGGCTCCGGTTCAGGATTTGGTGTGGGATCATTATCATCACTACAAGCAGCCAAGCCAAAAGCTAAAGCACAAAAGAGGAAAAAAGAAATAAACTTTAATTTTCTCATATTATTAGATTTTTCAAATTGTTACTCTACAAACTATTTATTGGTTATTGTTCCAAAAGTACACCAGTTATCCCGAATTATCAAGTACTTAAAACAGAAGGATAGGCAGAAATAATGCAAACGGTTGCATAAATCAGAACATACACTCCTGCTATGAATACAAAGCAAGAATATATCATATTTTGTTTCTTAAAAAGGAAACTTATTTGTAATTTTGCATCGATAAACATAAAACCATGGAAGAAAATGCAAGATTTAAAGTAGTGCTGTCTAAAGAGGCTCGTCTATTTTTAAAAGGGTTGAGTTCTAAAATAAGCGACAAAATAACCTATAATATTCGTAAAGCAACATCTGTAATAGATCCTGTGCTATTCAAGAAACTGGATGACACGGATATTTGGGAGTTCCGAACCCAATACGGAGGCATACAATATAGACTATTAGCCTTTTGGGATAAAGTGAACGGCACGGATACATTGGTCATAGCCACCCATGGTTTTATCAAGAAAACGCAGAAAACTCCACCCAAAGAAATAGCGAAAGCTGAAGAGATAAGAACCAGATATTTTAACGCTAAAGATAAGTGATTATGAAAGAAAAAGATTTCTATACCCTTGAAGAAATAGAGGATGAATTTATAGGTGTAAAAGGCACTCCGAAACGTGATAAATACGAAGCTGACTTGAATGCCTTTCTCATTGGTGAAGCCATTAAACAAGCCAGGGAGGCAAGGAATCTTACTCAGGAGCAACTGGGTGAACTGATGGGAGTTAAAAGAGCACAAATATCGAAGATTGAAAGTGGAAAAAGTATATCATTCTCCACTATTGTAAGAGCTTTCAAAGCTATGGGAGTAAATACCGCCAGTTTAGATTTAGGATCTTTGGGGCGAGTTGCTCTTTGGTAAAAGGGAAGATTTAAAATAGCAGGCTTTTGCAAAGACTTAGAACTAATTGAAAATATAGCTCCGGTATTCGCAGAATAATTGGTATATGCCAAGAAGTAGGGAATGGCCCCAAGCTACTCCCCAAGCCCCCAAGTTTTAAACGAAAATATTCAAAATTTATACAACAAACTTATAAATGGAAAAGAATATATCAGGGAGGAACTTCTGAGTTCAAGTTCTAAATGCGACACTTCAGCCTGCACCGTCACAGTTTCCGTAGCATTGAGTACATTTACCGCATTAGGCAAAAAGACGAAATTAATTTATTTTGGAAATCGTAATGAATTAAATGCTGATAATAATTTAGGCGCGGATTACGCGGATTTTTTTCTGTAGTACAATGTTATAGCGCAGCCTTTAATCCGCGTAATCCGCGCCTAAAAAGATATTCATTACCTACCAGATATGAATTAATTCCGCTAACGGGTAAGAACAGTTCAAAACTTTTCTCGCCTAATTGAGAAAAGATTGGTAATGAAGGTATGGTAAAATGAGAGGGGCTATCCAGCACAGCCGAATAGCCCCATCTTAATTTACTGATGATAGTCAAAGGCAAATATCATCCATTATTCTGCAGCCTGAAATACATACTCACCCGTAATGTCATTGAAGAATACATTGTAAGTACCGGCAGGAGCAAAGAAATTTGCACCATTATAAACAGTCTCACCAGAATTTTCATCTATAATATTCACATCACCATTATTACCTTTGCCTCCCCAACTATCAGCCCAATCATCATTGGCACAGAATTTCAGTTCACCTTCTGTCACAGTAACAGCACTTCTATACCAATTATGAGGAGTTACTTCCTTCAAATCAATATTAGTCTCTTGATTCCAATCATTAAAAGCTCCAATCAGTGAAACAACAGTATAGGCCTTTGGCTCTTGGTTCTCTAACTTAGTCCATGTATAAGTCATAGTAGAGAAATCTGCCGTAAATGTATAGAAAGCTCCTTTTTCAGGACATACAGCCGCACCAGCAGCAGTACTCACTAATGTACCCGTAACAGCATTAGAACCATCGTCAGCAGCGCCATAGCAAGCATCCCAATTACCAAAATCACTCCCCAGCCAAATTTTCAAATTAGCGTCGTTTTCGAACTTAGTAGTATAAGAATGAACCATGTTGCTCTGGGGATACAGCATGCAAGTCTTACCATTTGCAGGGTCACTATTCCAGCCTTGCATTGCACCTACAATATAATATTCGGGAACGATTTTTTTAATGGTGTAGGTATAATCCATCATATTGAGTGTTACTCTAACAAACGCTGCATCACCGTCTACAACGATCTTCCAAGAACCGTCATCGCTAAGATTTGAACGACGGGCAAGTTTACCTTCCATGCCATTATTTCCGTTGCCTTCAGCACAACCAAAAACATATGACCAGTCATTCTTCTCAACTGCTATATCATCTGAGATAGCAAACCACGTCTCACCATCCTTTACTGGGAATACGATAGTAAAGATAGGATCATCATAAACATCCTTGCCGCTGTGATTAAACATGAGTGATGTTTCTGCCGGATCCCATGCACTTGGAGCACCGATGATATAGTAATGTTGAGAAATTTGTGGAGCCTCTAATTTAACCTTCAGACTAAATGGAGAGGCTTTCTTCTCCGTCACGATAGAACCATTCTCCGTCGTGATTTTAACATCAGCTACAACCTCAACTGCCAGTGTCCGCTCTACCGGAGCTTTGCCATAAATGGTAGTCACAGTAGCTTGCAAGTCGGTCGAAGAAACCTTTCCTTCTGCTGTTGCTTTCAGAACGGCAGTCTCTGTCTTGTCCTCGGCAGAGAAAGTCACTGTGTATTCATTGGTTTGACCTGCTTGAAGATTAGTTGTGAATAACTGAATATTTTCTGTTGTCTCCGTTGCAAAATCAATGGAGCTAACCGACGGCTGTACAGTGAATGCTAATTTTTCAGCTGCTTCCTTAGCTTCATTGCTCTGAGGACTTGCCCAGTCGGTGTAGTCATCATTGCAGGAAACAAGTCCTGCAATGATAACGAAGCCATATAATAATTTCTTAATCATAATGTTTTTCAATTAAAGTCTGTTATTTATTTTTTGGCAATAATACTGAAATCACCGGTAATATCATTGAACATGATGATCCATGTTCCTGCCTCAACACCGATGTTTTTGCCTCCGCTTGCAGCCTTACCACAAGTGGAAACCTCACCATCTTCTGAGCCATAACCCCAGTTAGTATCCCATGAGGCCGGAATCTTGAACTTGATCTGTTTAACAGCATCATTGTCAACCGTCAATGTATAACACCAAACATGGTTTTCACCAGTCTTATTCACCGGAGTCATATTTTGATCAGCCCAGTCGCAGAAGTCACCCGTAATACAGATTTGGTCATAAACTGTAGGATTAATATTCTGATTAACAATCGTACAAGTATTTGTACCAGTATTGATAGTAACGAGATAATAACCAGCCGGATCACACTTGATATTTCCGGTATCACCGCCACCATCACGGTAAACGGCCTCATTAGCACTTCCGGTACCCATAAATCCATAATCCCAATTAAAGTCAGCTGGTTGAATCTTCCACTCATCAGTTGTGAAGTAGTTGAGGTAAACGATTTCACCTGCACCAGTCACCTTGTCGTAGGTATAGCCGCTCTGTATAAACATTGGGAAGCAACTTTCACCCGGTTTGTCGTTCCAACCTGCATCACCGAAATTGTTTCCTACAAGATACCACATTATAGGAGCTGCATCCGATAGTTCAACATAATAAGGAGCGACATTGATTTCTATCACATTTGAGGCGACAGCATTCAGCTTGGTTGTACCTTCAAGAACAAAAGCATTTACGCGGATAAAGACTTTCTGTTCAGCAGGAACAGCATCTGATGTCCATTTCGCAACCTTAACCAAGACCTTGTTCAAATCGACTGCCGCCAAGTCTGCAAAACAGGTGGTAGAAGTCTTGTCGATAACTGCATAATCAGCCACTAGATTACCTTCTTCATCAGCATCCGCCTCATTGGTAGATATCGTAAACGAATTAGTAGGAGATATCTGAATCTCATATGTAGCATTGATGGGGGCATTATCTGCCGTGAACTTCGGTTGCGACCATGTCAACTGAAGAGCCTCAGTCTTTTCAAGATCAACCGTCTCGTTAACGTATGCTGGAGTGTTCAATACAAATTCCGTGGGCTGTATTAGCGTAGGATTTGAATCATTATCATCCGAACATGCTGTGAATATGCCGGCAGTACCAATAAGTATTGCGCCAAGCAATAATTTATTCTTCATATTGCGTTTCTTATTTTACTGTTCAATTTTAATTTTCAGTCTCATTATAGCCATCAATCTGGATAAGGCTGCTATTGGCCTGTATCTCCGATGTTGGGATGGGGAACAGATTTCTTGTCTTATCGAATGTCACCCCATTGACGTTACCTCCCTTATATGACCAATTATAGGTGGCTTGCGTACCGCCAAACTGGTTAAAACGTATTAGATCAGTACGGCGAAGACCTTCGAAATAGAATTCACGTGAACGCTCGTCAAGAATGTAACTCAGATTATAAGAATCACTCGTTGTTGCATGAGCACGTTTACGCAGGGCGTCAATATAACCTTTTGCCTTTGTAGAACTTTCTCCATTGAGGTGCATTTCTGCCTCGGCTGCATTGAGGTATGCCTCTGCCACACGGAATAGGAAGAAGTCGGTATCTACATCAAATGCATCGTGTGAACTTCCACCGTTAGAATAATTGTTGTTCCACTTAGTGGTTACCAACCCCTGATAGAAACTGGAGTTATCGCCAAGATCAAGTGAACGCTTGTCGCTATCCGTACCCCTACCCCAAATTATTGCACGGTCATCAATATTTAAAGCGCGAATGGCAGCCGTAGACTTTCCTACAAACGATTCCGGATTGTTAGTGAATTTCTCAATCAGCTGAGGACGCAAACGCATACCCGACCAATTATTCCCCGTAGTACCGGCAGTAAGATTGGTTACAGTTGACATTTCGGGGTTCCACATGGCAGCTATAAAGAAAAGCGAGCCGCCATATCCCTTTGTCACCTTTCCATCCTGAAGGAGCGGAAGGATAGCTTCGCAACTGGCACCATTGGATCCGTTATCGCCCATAAAGAGCAAGTCGTATGGTCGGTAACCATTGGCAGTGGCTTGTGCAGAGATCTTGCTGTCATCAAAAAGCGAATAGCTTGAATTGATGACTTTCTCAGAGTACTCCAAAGCTTTATCCCAATGAGGATTATTCTGACCATCATTGTTCAGATAAGTTCCTGCGTTGAGATACAAACGGCTCAGCAAAATCCAAGCGGCAGCTTTATCTACGCGGCCATAGTTTGCGTCAGTATCAGTCTTAGGTTCTGCAGAAAGCAGATCGGACTCGGCTGTCTCCAATTCGTTTTTCACCCAGTTGAAGAGGAATTCACGCCCCAGCTGAAGAAGTTCTGCACGACTGTATGTAGCACTCTCGTCAAACTTCTCATTGTAGACATGAGCCTGCTTGGGTATCTCAGCTGTAATTGTTTCAATAAATGACGGATCACCAAAGAAATCAAGCATCAGGAAATAGTTGTATGCGCGGATAAAACGCACCTCTGCCAACATAGTCTTATCTTCCTGTGCTATATCAAGGCTCAGATAATGATTACAATATGTAATGTTGGACATCAACCGATAGTAGAGAAACTTCAGTGTAGCAGTACCCGGCATGCACTGATTATAGCAAATATCCACGATGCCACCGTCACTCCACCAACAGATAGCCTCATCAGTTGAGAGTTCATTAAAATTGAATACGTTACGCAGCAATGTCGATTTACCGGCATCGTCTATAGTAAAGTCTGCATTACCGTCATTACCTTCCATAATGAGACCGGCATAGCACTTACTGTATAAAGCCAGAAGATTTGGAGTAGGCTCTACATTAGGGTCTATATTCCCTTTCTCGAGATCATCCATACAGGAACTCATGCTTGCAGCCAGAAAAAGAGCAACTGCGGAAAATATTGTTTTTATTTTATTTAGTTTCATGATAGTCCTTGTTTGTTAAAATTAAAAATTAAGATTTAATCCAAGAAGGAAAGTACGGGAGCGCGGATAAAGACTGCTTTCCTTACCGGAAGTCTGCTCCGGATCAAGTCCTTTATACTTCGAAATAGTAAACACATTTGAACATGAAGCATAAATGCGGCCCGATACACCTTTGTAGTTTCCACTCTTAAAGAGATTATCAAAATTGTATCCGAGCGTAATATTGTCACACTTCAAGAAGCTTGCGTTCTGCACAAAATAATCCGTAAGTGCATAGTTGTAAGAACTCCATCCGAGTTTTACAATATCCGGTGTGCTATTTTCGTAGTAACCCTTAGAGTTGTACAAAACGGCAGAGTTTGCCTTACCCGATTCAATGTTGTTGTACACATAATTACCAAAACTGGCTCTAAAGTTCGTGCCGAGATCCCAGTCCTTATAAGCAATCTTGAAATTGAATCCACCAGTCCAAGGTGCTGTAATGCTCTTATAGTAATAGCGATCATTTTCATCGATAGTACCATCAGCGTTACGGTCTACATAGCTTCCCATCACAGGACGACCACTTTCATCATACACTTGTTGATAAACCCAAAAGGAGTTTGCTGGAAGACCGACTTTGTGATATGTGATTTGCTGGTCAGTACCAACTTTCATACCAGCCTCGATAACATCGCGTCCGCCATAGAGTTCCGAAATTTTGTTTTTATTGTATGCAGCGTTTACACCAAGCTCCACAAACCAATCTTTTGTCTGGATAGGTTTACCCGAGAGAGCAACTTCAATACCTGTGTTTTTCAGAGAACCAGCGTTAAGCATGAGAGCATTATCGAAGTTCTGGCCTGCAGGAATTGTAGGAGTACAAAGCAAATCTGTAGTCTTACGATAATAAGCATCAACATTCAAAGTCAGTCGCTGATTGAACATGCCATAATCAAGACCGAAGTTCAATGTCGTCGTAGTCTCCCAAGTAAGATCATCGTTGTAAGGCAAAGGCTGATAGAGTATACCAGGATTATTAGGACCTACCGGATAGTGGTGAGTATCACTGGTACTTACTTTATAGATAGCAGTATAGTACTCTTTACCGGTATCTTGCTGTCCGGTTTTACCCCAACCGAAACGGAACTTCAAGTCGCTGACAATATCCACATTTTTCAAAAAAGCCTCATCCTTGACACGCCAAGCAAAAGCAGCTGAAGGAAAGAATCCCCAACGCTGACCATCTGCAAAACGACTTGAACCATCATAACGGGCAGTGAACGTGAAGAGATAACGGTCAAGAAGTGAATAGTTGGCACGACCATACCAGCTGACGAGATAAGTCTGGCCTCTCCAATCTTTACCAGTAGAACTATTTATTGTTCCAGCCTTTGGTGTACCGTCATCGTAAGTACTTTCATTCGTTGAAGGATAGTAATTCTTGAACCATTCACCACCCCAGTATTTCATGTGGCTATATTCGTACCCCACCATTACGTCAAAATGATGTGATTCGTTGAAATCCTTGTAATATTGAGCGTATGCTGTAGCGGTAAGATTATATTTTTTCTCCGTATTCTCGCCCGTACCACCATAATAGAAACCATATGTGGAATATGGATTATTGTTAGTATATTCTCCACCATCAGCATATTCACCTGCAAGATTCATATGCAGGCGGAGATCCTCGAAACCGTGTATTTTATAGTCTGCCTCAAAGTTACCTAAAAAGACATTGGCACTTTTATTGAACGTATAGTTATTGATCAGTTCAACCGGATTTTTAGGAGCATCGTCATTACGTGCAAACGGGAAAGTAGGATCATATTCTGACGTATTCTTTGTCCATTGCCAATAGCCACCCCAGTTCTTGAACTGTTCATCAGTACTTGTTATAGGACGGGTCGGATCCATAGTGATAGCGGCGCCAATAGCATCCGTACCTCCAGGGGTCGTCTTTGAATGAGAATATTTAGCATTGATATTGAAATTAAGATGGTCATTGAGCAATGAAGGGTTCAAAGTGAATCCTGCTGTAAAACGATTGTAATCAGAACCTTTCAAAATACCTTCCTGGTTCGTATATCCTACGCTAACACGATAAGGCATTGACCATTTATCATTACCCACTCCACCAGTAACACTAACATTGTGGTCGTGGCTTATACCTCCACGGTAGATTTCGTCCTGCCAATCCGTATCGTATGTACCACCTGCGAAATCCGGCGTACCGTCTTCATTGTATTTTTTCCATCCGAGACCTGCATAGGCTGACGATTCCTCTCCATAAGCATTCTTGATAAAATTCACATATTCCGAAGCATTCATCACATCGAGTTTCTTTGCGATTGTACTCACTGATAATGTTCCATTATACGAAATCGTCGGTGCTTGATTCTTGCGTCCCTTCTTGGTAGTAATGATAATTACACCGTTGGAGCCACGGCTACCATAAATTGCTGTAGCGGATGCATCTTTAAGTACGGTGAAAGTTTCAATATCATTCGGATTAACAAGCGAGAGGGCGTTGCTCATACCCTTTGTGTCATTGTTATCCATAGGCATACCGTCTATCACGATAAGCGGATTGTTGCTGGCATTCAGTGATGCACCACCACGGATACGGATCTGTGCGCCTTCACCCGGTGCACCGGAAGTGCTGTTTACATTTACACCGGCAATCTTACCCTGAATCATGTCCTGGGCATTTACAACCAAGCCTTTATTCTTTTCGTCCGGTTTAAGAGCCGTCACTGAACCTGTCAAGTCGTTCTTCTTGGCTACACCATAACCAATAACCACCACCTCATTCAGTAACTCTGAATCATCTTTTAACGTCACAATCACAGAAGGAGCAGCTGCTACCTCTTGCGTTTTATAACCTATAAAAGAAACTTGAAGAATTGCTCCCTTCGGAACAGACAATGTAAAGTTACCATCCAAATCGGTAATGGTACCATTCGACGGATTACCTTTTTCAATGACATTGGCACCTATCACCTCACCCATGGCATCTTTTACATGCCCTTTCACGGTGATGTTCTGTGCATAAACGCCAACAGACAAGAATAACCCCATCAATAGGGGAAGAATCATTCGATAGATTCTAAGATTAACTTGCTTCATGCATTTAAAAAATTAAAGTTAACAATATTAATTACCTATATTATATATTCGAAATTATCTTTCGATTGCTTTTTCTTTTATAAGGTATCTATAACACGACGCAACAAAAATATGCTTTATTAAAATATTAAAATATAAGAAATATGAGAAATATGCAATTGCAACAGTGCAAACGATTGCAGGAAGTTGCGCCATTACACAAGAAAAGGATTAGTCTTTGAGATAGACAAATACATAATCATTTTCAAGGAACAAAGAATTACAAAATGTCAAAACAACAATAGAAATACTTATTTTACATCCATAATGTTAGCCCATTCCCTATTTTCATGACATACCTCATTTTATAAATCCGCAAACCAGCACATTCTTCGAATAAATGAAGAATAAGAATGCACTAAAACCGCATATTATTGCAGCTTTGATAGCTATTTATACAGAAAAGGGTTACTACTTACAGGTGATAAAGTTACTACTTACAGGTAAAAGAGTTACTACTTACAAGCAAAAGGGTTACTACTTACAGCCAATACACTTATTTGCATCACGTCTCTCACCTATAAGAGCTATTTTCCATGAATATTTCATTCTAAAACGAATGTAAACATTTCGCTATTCAACTATTAGTCTGACATTTGTTTCTTTTCATTGTCATATTTCCAACTCTGTAGGTCTACGGCCAGAAATAGCGCACTCTCAGCTAACCTAAAATACAATTTGTCACAATGACAATTAGGCATATCCTCGTCCTCACTAATTCAGCCTCCTATATAAAGCAACCATTATGGGTTGTACAATACCTTATTATTTTGAAGAATAAAGTGTAAGTTTACCGGACTTTACCCCTTTGGCTTTAGCTTCAAATACTATCTCACCGGCTTGCTCGGCAGTCTGAACAATTGCCGTCAACTGACCGCTGAAAGCAGGCATCTTCGGCAAGTGGAACAAATCGAGTGAAGTAGCATCTCCATTAGCAGCAGCACGATAATGACCCGCACCTTTCACCGTAAAGTTAACAAGACGACTGTCCGAAGGACAGAGGTTTCCATCTTTATCAACCACGCGAACTGTGATATAGGCCAAGTCTTTGCCATCGGCAGTAAGTTGCGAACGATCAGCTACCACTTCCAAGTGATGAGGTTTACCGGCAGTACGTACCACTTTCTCCTCTGCTATTTTACCTGAAGCATCATAAGCTACGACTTTCACTTCACCCGGTTCATAAGGAACATCCATCCACATCAAGCGGTAACGACGTTGGAGAGCCAGCGCATCTTTGCCTTGAATAGCTTTACTTTCTTCAACTGTCAGTTTATGCTGTTTACCATAACTTTTCCCATTAACGAAAAGTTCGGCAGCCGGATAGTTTGTGTAAACGAAAACAGGAGTATTCTCTCCTTCCCTACCCGGCCATGTCCAGTGAGGAAGTACATGGAGTGTATTCACATTCTTATTCCAAAGACTACGATACAAATAGTAACGGTCTTTAGGGAGACTGGCAAGGTCAATAATACCAAACAAAGAACTATGACTCGGCCATGCATCCGTATCATAGGGAGAAGGTTCACCCAGATAATCGAATCCTGTCCAAACGAATTGACCGATAGTCCAGTCGTAATCATCTGCTAAAGCAAAATCCTCATCGGGAACATTAGACCAAGAACAATGCTCTAAATCATAACCGGAAGACTGGTGATCGTCATACTTTGCATCTCCGCGTTTCTCTACAGGAAATTTATATACGCCACGGGAACTAACGGTAGAAGAAGTTTCGGAACCAAGCACTATATTCTGCGGCAGCAGTTCATAAGCTTCCAGATAACGGTGTGCACGATAATTAAAACCGGGCACATCAATCATTGCTGCAAAGCCATTCTTCAAAACACAGGAAACCTGATCCATACCGCAAGTAACAGGACGTGTCGGGTCTTCACGATGACAGATATCCTGTAAGAAAGAAGCAACTTTATAGCCTACCGGGCTACATTGGGTAGGAACTTCATTACCGATGCTCCACATCACGACACAAGGATTATTGCGGAACTGATGCAGCATATTTATCATATCGCGTTCTGCCCACTCGTTGAAATAACGGTGATAGCCATTCTCACATTTGGCAATGTCCCATTCGTCGAAAGGTTCCACCATCATCATAAAGCCCATTTCATCACAGAGTTGCACTAACTCCGGCGCAGGCATATTGTGAGCGGTACGAATAGCATCGCAACCCATATCTTTCAACAGTGTGAGTTGGCGACGTAATGCAGCAACATTGATGGCAGCACCCAACGGACCGAGATCGTGATGATTACATACCCCCTGGAACTTACGGTGCTTACCATTCAGGAAGAATCCTTTGTCGGCAATGATTTCTATGCTACGGATGCCGAAACGAGTAGTATATTCATCCGTTTGCTTGCCATCGGCATAGACTTTGGAAATAGCCTTATATAAATAAGGTGTCTCCGGCGACCACAAACAAGGAGCATTCACCAGGAAGTTTTGTTCAAAAGGTTGACCATGATTAATCTTACGGGTATTATCCTTCGTTGCAACAACTTTCCCATCGGGAGAGATAATTTCTGTTACGATACGGATATCTTTTCCTTCATCATTAGCAATAGTCGTCAACAGACGTACTGAGGCATACTCATCAGAAACATGAGGAGTAGTCAGCTGAGTACCCCATACAGGAACATGTACTTTATCGGTACTCACTACACGCACATTGCGATAAAGTCCTGCGCCAGGATACCAACGGGAAGATTGAGGCTTATTCTCCAGACGTACAGCAAGGGTATTGTTTTTACCATCTTTATTCAAAAGTCCAGTGACATCGCAATGGAAAGAATTATAACCAAATGGCCAGAAACATGCTTCTTGCCCATTGACGTATACATGGGCTTCACTCATTGCACCATCAAAGACAAGTGTCGTCTGCTGATCAGCGGGAGCATCGAACGTAGTACGATACCAACCTATTCCTACGTAAGGGAGTCCACCTGTACGTCCGGTCTTGACAGAAGCCTTCTTTTCGAAGTTCTGCGTTACTGCTACTTCCTGCAAGTCGTTGCTGCGATCGAAAGGACCGAAGATGGCCCAGTCGTGAGGTACAGTTACGGTTTCCCATTTGCGATCATCAAATTCAGGCTTCATGGCTTCCGCTACTTCACCTTTTGTAAACTTCCAGTTCTTCTCCAACAGTGTTTCTATACGCTGAGCTTTTGCCATCAAAGAAAAAAGAATACAGCAGGAAAAAGAGATGAATAGTATCTTCTTCATTTTCAATCAAAGTATTTAATTAATGTTATTTAAAAGCATCCATTATAACAGTAGGACGACCCTCTTCTGTAAATGCTCCCAATCTATATTGACTCGGCCTGCACTCCGGCTCCCAATAGAACACTCCTTTACAACGGCCATTAGTATTTTCCTTGCACTCCTTCAAGATACGGGCAAGCTGCCTCTTTCCCTCGTTCAAAACAGAGTTACTTGCCAATCTACCATTGTCATCGGCACATTCCATACCGGTTTCTACCACCATTACATCACAATTGTACTTGGTGCTCAAAGCCTTGATGTTGCTGATACAGTCCGTAATTACGGCATCGGCAGATGAATAGCCTTCTTTGGAATCACGCGACCAATAAGGGTAAAGCGACATACCTATCATGTCCCACTTGCCGCCATTCTTCTTCAATTCATCGAAGAACCAGGTGAACAAGCCGCTGTCCCATCCATTGTCCAAGTGAACAATCACAATAGCATCGGGAAAAACTGACTTCACAGCATCATATCCGGTAGTGACGAAAGCACCAAGATTAGCCCAATTCATGGGATATACCACTTTGTCGGTCGCACTTGCCGGTGCATCTTTCAAATCCTTCTCCGTCACATTATAAGATGCACCGCTCAAAGCCACGTCTTCATCCCACAACATGCCCGGGCGAATTTCATTCCCCACTTGCACCCATTTAGGAATAACCCCTATCGCCTTCAAGGCCTGAAGTACACTCACTGTATGGTCTTTAATGGCACTTTTCAAGTTTGCCAGATTTTTTCCTACCCATGACGCGGGTTTGTTTTGCTGGGCGGGGTCGGCCCACCAATCACTGTAATGAAAGTCTATCATTACATCCATCCCCAACTCTTTGGCTCTTTTGGCCTTCTCCACCACATCGGCAGTGTTACACCAATTGCCATGTTTACTCGGGTCTACCCATACGCGAATACGGATGGCATTAAGCCCCAGTTCCTTCATCAGAGCCGTGCACTCACGCTGCTCACCTTTGGCATTATAGAAGTTGTAGCCTTTGGATTCGTATTCGGTGACCCATCCTATGTCGGCACCTTTGGCAAATTCTACCTCTGTAGTTCCATCGTCACCATCGGGATCGACATCGGGCACAGGAATTATTTCGTTATTACTGCTACACGCTACTATAGAAAAAGTAATACCCAAAAAGAAAGACAAAAATTTCATGTGTTTCATGGCAAATATAGTTATCAATGATACAAATATAATAAATAAAAGCATAATCATTCAAGCCAGATACTCCCTATCTCTATTTCCGTAGCCTTTTCAGCAACTCCATCAAAAGAGAGTTCGAGAGTTTCAACCCCTTCTACCTTGAAAGGTATTTCAGTCTGCGGACGGAAATAATGATCAAGGAAGACCGGATAGACGTGGGGAAGTAAAGCTGTATTTGTTTGCTTCAAATCCTGCAAGGGTACACGAATGATACCATTAATCGCAGCGGCACACGAAGCAAGATAGGTATATCCGTCAGAAGTAATGAAGCCGGCTTTTAGTCCTTCGGGGATCTTCTTTGCATGGATACACAAAGTGCGGCAGGAAGCGAGCCGATCAGGGCGTCCATCGATATCATCTTTAATGTAACGACGAAGAACGAAGACAGACGCCTTATCTTTAGACTCGAAAGTGATGCGCAAGGTCGGCTTATCTGTCGGTGCATTTTGTATTAACTGGCGATTCGTGCGGCTCCATTCGGGCATAGTATATGTTTCCAACTTACTATCAGCATCCACTATTTCCAGCAGAGGCAGTGATTTTTCAGGAGCAACTACGTTGGTTTCCCACAGGGTAGCCGAAGTATAGTCCCAATCCAGTGGACTCCTGGCTACTCCCGAAGGAAACGTTTGTCGCTTATCGCCTTGACAAACGACGATATTATACCTAAAACAACCCTCTTTTATCTCTGTAGCAGGTACGGTAGCACGATAAGTGTAACCGCCTGCATGATTCATTTTCAGATAAGGATTCTTTTCATTCCAGAAGGATATCTTATCTGTATAAATAATAACGGAATCGGGCATTTCATGGCCTGCCACAATAGCCTCTATCTGTAAATCTTTACCGGCATCTACTGCCTTGGCAGGAGAATGAGTAACAGTAAAACCTTTATTATCAGAAATGGATGGACGTACATATTCACCAAGAGTAATATTCTGCCAATGGGCACCAGCAGTCCATTTACCGGAAGCAGATATACCTTCACGCTGTAACAGATAGACACCCGGACGAAGGGTGGAAATCTTACCATTCGCAGCTTGTGTACTGAATGTATTTCCATTATTCAAACCGTTCACCCGGAATTGCTTACCTAAATCAGGTAAATTCAGAGTCATATCCCATGCACCGGAAACAATGCGCATTACTTCTTTATCCAAAGAAGGCTTTGTAAACGGATCACTAACCTGTACGGCATCGGGCATTACTTCCAAACGCCAAACACCCTCTTCCAAACGATCCAGCCAATAAACTCCCGTACCTTCATAATTCACCACCGGAGATTTGCCACAACCTGCAATTGCGCGAAGCTGAGAAATATCTTTCGGACGGGTTTGAGTTGTATTGGAATAGTAGAATTTCTCTCCGTCATTCAGTTCGCTTAAATCCTGCACATAGCTGACACGGAAATCATTGAATAATGTATCTGCCGGATAATTGCCAAAACTCTCTCCTCTGCCCACTTTCTGCGCCGCTTCTGCGGCAATCATCAATCCGATAGCCTTATTCGGGGTGTATGCTACATTCAGGTAATGAGTCTGGTATTCAGTATTGTAGGCCGCCATGTCGATAGGATCATAAGCAAACTGAGTAATCCACTGGAAACCGGCTGTACGGAAAGTGCGTACAGTGGCCGGATACATATAGGAATAAAGAATATCAGCGGGATCAAATTCATAAACCATACGGGCCTTCTTATCGAAACCTTTCAGATTAGAGAAAGGAATATCATAACGGTCAACGAAAGGCAAGAAGTTCCCCTTGCGGGTATGTCCGGATACAAGCCCAATGGGATACCATTGATAGGTAGTACCTTGTATAGCTGTAGAATAATAAGCCTCTACCACATGCTGGTTATGGCTGACATTGTAGAACACCGGTTTGCGGTTGCCTGCACGTTTCAGGGCGGACAGCATCTTATTTATGTAATTACGCGTTTCGACTACAGTGCCGGGATGGCAAGGCTCATTGTTTATTTCAAAGCCTACGATATAAGGATCGTCTTTGTAAGCATAACCTGTATAAGGATTCACATGGCGTACAAGAGCAGCAATATACTTTTCCTGTGCAGCAATAGCTTCTACATCACTATGAACAGCACATTTATCATAATGGGATGAGAAGCCATCGGTAGGCTGATTGCGTTCCGGATAACCGTTGCCAAAATTTGTCTGTGCCGTAATAACGGTACGGATACCACGTTCCTGTAATTTATGAATAAGGTAGTCCAATAGTTCCAGGTGCTCATTTTCCAGCAAGTTACCTTCTGCATCAGAAATCTCTACGTCCCAGATGTGAATACGGTAAGCATTCAGTCCCAAGCGTGCCATATGATAGACATCACGATCGATAGCTGCTTTACGATCCACTCCCAGATAGCCCATCGCCCGGTAGGCATGCGCAAAGGGTAAGGTATAGTTCACACCAAAGAAAGAAGCTTCTTTCTTCGTATCCGACCAACGCATGACGCCGCCGGCATCTACATAAATAGTAGGAACGCTTTTTTGTACTTTGTTCTGTGCCGGAGCAACTACTGCCAGCAAACAAGTAATCAAGATAAGAATGTGTCTCTGCATGTCATCAAATTCAAGTTGTTTTTTCTTGACGACAAAAGTAATGGAGGGCGATTATTCGTCAAAGCAGGTATCGGACATAAAACGAAACAAAAAGGACATGCCTTGATTATCAGCGATATCTATAGATAATTTCTGAATTAGAATATAATAACAGCCAAGAAGTATTAATCGGACGAACTGGTATTTTTTCTCCAGATTCTTGTAATAATTAAGCATAAAGAAGTATCTTTGACGCATTCTTTATACAAGAGATTAAATGGGAAAATACATCAGCATACTAATTTTGTTGTTCCTTACAGGACTCTTTATTCCTGCAGGAGCGCAAAATAATCCCTATAAGATAGACGACTCATTATATCCCATCTTCCAACGTGCCATCAAATGGCGCACTACCCCCCAAGGATTGCTTATTGCTGATACACTTTATGCGGAAGCCACGCAAAAGAAAGATAAGAAAGCACAATGTCTGGCGCTAACAATCCCTGTCAGTTTTTATCTGAGTACCAATAATTATGAGAAACTGGAACAGGCAGCAACCCGAGCTAAAGAGGAAGCAAGAAAGAACAATTATCTTCAATATTATTATTCAGCCTGTACCAACGAAATAAACTGTCTATTGAATAACGGACATTCATTGCGAGCCCTGCAAAAAGCTGAAGAAATGAAAATACAGGCTTTCAAAGATCAGCACGAGTATGGAATATTTTCGTGTATCTTCACTTTAGGGAACATTTACTACATGCGTCAAAACAGGGAGGTAGCCACAGAGTACTACAAAAATGCGTTGGAATATATGTTGAAGAACCTACCTGACCAGGAGGCTACCTATATGTATATAAATCTTTCTGAATATTATCGAGACAAAGGTGAAGGAGATGTGGCTTTAGAATATGCAGAAAAAGCAGCTAAAGCTGCTAAGACCAATGAAAGCCGTGTAGCCGCCCTGCTAAACAAATGCGAAACATTATATTCCATAAAGCATATAGATAACTTTAAAACCTGCTATGATGAATGTATGCAGGTAATAGAACAATATGGTTCTATTCGCAAGACAGCAGTACAACGCTTGCACATCTATAAACTTATTCTAGATAAAAATTACGATCAAGCACATACTGAAGCGGATTCCTTGCGCAATTTACTATCGGTTTACCAGATGCACCATGAAATATATCTGAAGTCAGGAAATTATGAAAAAGCTTATTTCTATAATAATTGGCTCCATAATTATCAAGATTCCGTCAATCGCCAGGTGCAGTCGTCAGACATTGCCGAACTAAACGCACGTATAGGTACTGAACGTATAAAACTAGATGCCAAAGCCCTGGAATATCAGAATACAGCACTCAACCTGAAGAATACCCAGTTGGAACTGGACCGAACCAAATCACAGTCTGAACTGGAAATGATGAATGCTGAAAACAACAGATTAATACTGGAAAACCGAAATCTGGATCTGGCACGCCTTAATGTGGAAGCGGAAAAGCAAAAAGCTATCTTGAAAGAGCAACAAAGTGCTTCCCAACATTATATCGTAACCCTCAGTCTCGTACTTTCGTTCTTACTTCTTTTCACCTGCTTACTGATATTCTACCTGTACAGACGCCGCAGAACAATGACTATCCTACAGGAAAAAAATGAAGAGCTCACCGTTGCGCGTGACCATGCCGAGGAGTCGGACCGGATGAAAAGCTTCTTTATACAGAACATGAGTCATGAAATCCGTACACCGCTTAATGCTATCGTCGGATTCTCACAGGTATTATCTACTCCGGACATGGAAGTTGACGACGAAGAAAAGGAAGAGTTCAGTATGCTTATCCAGCAGAATTCCGAGTTGCTGACTACACTGATCAATGATGTCCTCGACCTTGCCAGTCTGGAAAGTGGTAAATACAGAATGCATTTGGCGCCCCATCGTTGCAATGAATTATGTCAGGTAGCAATGATTTCCGTTGTGCATCGTAATCCAAAAGAAGTGAAATCTTATTTCACTTCCGACGTGCCGAATGATTTCTCGTTTGTAACGGATAAAGAACGCTTGCAACAGGTACTTATCAATTTCCTGACCAATGCGGAGAAGCATACGGAACGGGGTGAGATTCATCTTCATTGCTCTCTCACAGAGAATCCTGGAAAGATAACCTTCTCTGTTACAGATACCGGTCCGGGGATTCCGGCAGATCAAGCAGATTGCGTTTTCGACCGGTTCAGCAAGCTGGATGAATTCAAACAGGGCACAGGACTCGGATTGAATATCTGTTCCATCATTGCCGGACGCCTGAAAGGTGAAGTGAAGCTGGATAAGAATTACACCAAAGGAGCACGTTTCCTATTTATACTTCCACTGGATAGTGTTCCTGATAACTAAAGCCCTGCTAAACAAAACTCACCACTCGTTGTTCTTTTCGAAACGATAACAATCTAATGAAGGAACAATGAAAAAGTTGACGTATTCTTTCTTGCTTCTGATGCTCCTGACATCAGCTCCGGTTCTTGCCGATTATGCGCCTGTCAATGTGCAGACAGCACTGAAAAAAATGTATCCCGCCGCCAAAGATGTTGCCTGGTCACGGGATGAGACTTATTATGTAGCGGACTTTATACAGAATGGTTTCGACACAAAGGTCTGGTTCAACTCCGAAGCACAATGGGAAATGAGACAGATTGATTGGGGAACAATGGATGAAGTGCCCAATGCCGTGTACAATGCTTTTGCAGCAAGCGAATATTCCGATGGAATGGTGCAGGGAGTCACCTTAGTTCAGTTCCCCAAACGAGAAGCGGTGGTCTCCGTAGTTGTGGGAATGGCAAATACACAGACCAGATACCAGCTACTATTCACCCTCGATGGCGGATTGGAGGATGAACGCAATGCAACCTATTTCAACAACCTGCTTGGCGCGGAAGTCTTCTTATAAAAGAACCTCCCTCAGACATACTGCTTCGGCGTCACCCCAAACTCTGCCTGGAAGCATTTAGAGAAATAGGAATGATTGGAGAAACCAACCATATACATCACTTCGGCCACAGTAAACTTCTGCTGTTTCAGTAGCATAGCCGCCTTTTTCATGCGGATGGACTTAATGTATTCCACAGGTGTCATGCCCGTCAGTTGCTTTATCTTGCGATACATCTGCTTGTTATTGATTCCGGTCCATTCGCAAAGGGCATTCACATTCAGTTCGGAGTCTGAGATGTGTTCTTCAATCAGATGAATTACACTTGCCAGGAACTTCTCATCATAAGAAACCGCCTCTATCTCTTTCGGGGTGGAAAGAACTTCCATACGGGCTTTCGCCTCATGCGTCTCCCGGCTATGTAATAACTGCTCCACGCGCGAAAGTAAAATATCCGGTTCAAAGGGTTTAGGAATGAAAGCATCTATATGTAACTGGATACTTTCAAGCTCTGTTTCCTTATCACTTTTCGCCGTCAGCAAGATAATGGGAATAATAGATGTGGGAATATTCTTCTTGATATGACGCACCATTTCAAGTCCATCCATTACGGGCATCATGACATCAGCTATAATCAGATCGGGCATTAATTCCATAGTGAGTTCCATACCTATCTTACCATTATCCGCCAAACGGCAACGATATTTGGTATGCAGTATCTGATAGATAAACTCTGCAACTTCCGGAGTATCATCCACAATCAGAAGCAATGGGGCATCCGGAGCAGGCATATTTGTATCTGGAACCACAACTTCAACTCCGGCAGCAACAGGTTCAATATCAGAAGAAACAGTTTCCGGAGAAATTTCTACGACAGGCTGTTCCATAGCAATCAGCGGAAGGGTCAGCATAATAGTAGTACCTTTATTCTCTTCTGAAGAAAGGTGAACATTACCGCCATGCAGTTCAGTATAAGTCTTTACCAAATATAGTCCGATACCTGTTCCCTCCTTTTTGCCTGCCGTCTTGGAAGACTGAAAGAAACGCTGGAAGACATACGGTTGATCCTGGTGGGGAACACCGATACCTGTATCTGATACAGAGATATTCACCTTTTTATCAGAAGCCTGTAAACGAAGCGTTACCTCACCCTCCTCCGGAGTATACTTCACAGCATTAGACAAAAGATTATCCAAGATAGATTCCAGTTTTATGGCATCCATCTGTATGTATATCTTTTCACGATCGGTATAGAAATGGAAAGTCAGCTTCTTCTCTTTCGTCTTCTCCTCTGCATACATGGCAAATAAACCACGTGCAAAAGATACTAGTTCGATTTGAGAAAGTATCAGCAACGTATTGTTGCCACTATCCACCCGGTTGAAGTCCAATCCCTGATGAATGAGTGAATTCAGCTTCATGGCATTACGATGCACCTGCTCCAGTTGTTTCTTCTCCTGCTGGTCCTTGATACCTGGCAACAGCTTACTGATAGGAGCGATAATCATGCTCAACGGAGTTTTCAAGTCATGGGAAAGGTTGGTGAAGAACTCCATTTTCGCCTGCGATTGTTCCAAAATTTTCTCCTTCTCCATACGCTCCAGCTTCAAGCGACTCTTAACGCGGAAGAAGTTGATGGTCCAGACCACCAGTATCAGACAGAGCAAGACATAGAGCGCCTTGGCCCACGGAGTATAGTACCAGGGGGGAATGATATGAACCTCCAGTGTATAAGCCCGGTCCGATGGTTTTCCATAAGCGTCCAACTTACTCACCAACAGACGATAGTCTCCATAACTCAGGTTATTGTAAGTGATACGGTTCGTATTCGCTTTCAGCAAGTTCCACTCACGATCCACACCTTCCAGACGATATACAAGTTTGCTTTTTTCTTCAAGAGAATAAGGCAAGTCGGAAAGTTCAAAGGCAAGGTTATTCTGGTCATAAGCCAGTTCTATCCGTTGCGAGTAGCGGATACTTTGTTCGGGCAATGAGAAAGTGCCGGAGCGTCCGGTATCGAAATATGAAACATCAGTTTGTGAGGCATTGGGCTGATACAGTTGGTTGTTGATATAAATGGCAGTCAGGATAAGCGATTTTTCGGTGTGTTCCGCTAGCAGAGCTTCCGGTGAAGATATGGCAAAGCCATCTGCCGTACCCAAGTAAAATTCTCCGCTTGTCCGGTCGAAGAACATACTGGTGAAACGTTTATCAGTGATATTCAGCCGACGGATTTCCAGCGTCTGCTGGTCTGCCACCCAGAAACCGTCGGTAGTAGATATCCAGATTTTTCCGTCAGCCTCAGCCATGGAAAGTATTGCATAGTGATTGTACTCATCGAAAGGAAGCATGCGGATACTATCGTTATCAGGCTGTACACGCATCACACCACCGGGAAAGCCTATCCAGATATGACCATCTTGGGCAGAGAGAATGAAGTTGGGGGTTCTTTCGCCTGTCAGCTCGTCCGGGGCGATATGGGTTATCTCGCCTGTGCGG
>ERZ791927.139-NODE-139-length-83073-cov-4.541413_pt1 | contig 83073 bp, 76 predicted proteins | sample MGYA00510130_ERZ791927 | MGnify/ENA primary metagenome ERZ791927 (study PRJEB30046, sample SAMN00792055) | human gut metagenome | study: EMG produced TPA metagenomics assembly of the A metagenome-wide association study of gut microbiota in type 2...
CACGCCACTTAAAGTAGCTGCCTGTATTTCCGTCCGGGCGGGTCAGACCGTCGGAAGCAGGTGCGGTAAAGCTCTCACCGTTTTTTACGATGATCTGGATATTATCCGAACTGCCGCCTAATTTGCCTCCGCCCAGGTCGAGGGTGACGGCTTTCAGGCCGTCAGTGCCCAGAGTGTCCGGGTTCAGGACTTCCAGGACGGGGCGGAAAACGAGGTGCGAGAAATCAAGCGTAGTATTGTAGCCGGCAAAGTTGCGGGGCGAATCTAACCCGCGAACCACACGGTTCGATTCCGTATAGGGTAAAGTATCTTGTCCCCAGGAATATATTTTACTACAGTTTTTGATATATCCGCCGTTCTTATCCAGTATCCTGTCCCATTCGTTGCTTTGGGGCGTGCCGGGTGAGTAATGGAACATGTCTGTAGCAGCACTTCCCCCGGACGGCACACGAATCGTATATTTCACGCTGCCGGTGGCGTAGTCTTTGCCAAAAATCAGCTTTTCGGCATTCAGGTTATCCCAGCTTACCGCATGCGTTACGGCATAGTCCGCCACGAACAGGCTATGGGCATATTCGTTCTGCTGTGCATACTCCTCGGTGGTTGCCATCTCTGATGTGAGCTTGTAGGCGTCCACTGTCCCGGCGTAGGTAAAGGGAACATAGTGCATTGTACTGTCCGGCAGAGCGTCATTCGCCGTGCCGGGAATGCCCGCACCGTAGAGGTCAAAGTAATAGGTGCCGCCGGGAGCAAGACGGAACTGCTCCTTGCTTATATCCTTGAAGATAGCTTTGATTACCACATTGTTGTCCGGCATGGTAAACCTGCCGTTGGTGATTACAAGCCCTGCCGGAGATTCGACCTGCCACATCTTGAAGTGGTAGCCTGTATCGGGCGTGGCGGTCAGGGTGATCTCTGTTCCGGCTGCAGCCTTTGCAGGAGAGGCAGAAGCCGTACCGTTACCGTCCGTTTTCACGGTCACGGTATGACTGCCCGAATCATCAAACTGTGCCGTCAGCTTATCCACATCCGCCGGAACATTATCGCCCGGTGCGTAGAGCTTGCCATCGCTGCCACGCCACTTAAAGTAGCTGCCTGTATTTCCGTCCGGGCGGGTCAGACCGTCGGAAGCAGGTGCGGTAAAGCTCTCACCGTTTTTTACGATGATCTGGATATTATCCGAACTGCCGCCTAATTTGCCTCCGCCCAGGTCGAGGGTGACGGCTTTCAGGCCGTCAGTACCCAGAGTGTCCGGGTTCAGGACTTCCAGGACGGGGCGGAAACCGATAACCGGGCGGGACCACGTAGCATTCCAGTCGCTCCAGTTGCGGGCCGAATTGTTCCCGCGACGCGCACGGTTCGCCGACAAAAAACTCGCAGTATCCTGCCCCCACGAAAGCACCTCACCACAGTTTTTGATATATCCATCGTCCTTGTCCAGTATCCTGTCCCATTCGTTGCTTTGGGGCGTGCCGCGTCGGGAATTGCCCGAGCCTGTACCATCACTTCCCGTGGACGGCGCACGTAGCATATAATCCACGCTTCCGGCGGCGTAGCCTTTGCCGAAAATCAGACTTGCGCCATCCAGGTTATCCCATCCTACTGTATGTGTCACGGCATAATCTGCCACAAACAGGCTGTGGGCATATTCGTTCTTCTGTGCATACTCCTCGGTGGTTACCATCTCCGACGTGAGCTTGTAGGCATCCACTGTCCCGGCATAGGTAAAGGGCACATAATGCAGCGACGTATCCGGCAGGCTGCTGTTTGCCGTGCCGGGGATGCCCACGCCGGAGAGGTCAAACCAATAGGTGTCGCCGGTCGTGAGGGTAAACTGCTCATCAAACTGCGCCGTCAGCCTGGTTACATCCGCCGAAACGTTATCGCCCGGTTCGTAGAGCTTGCCGTCGCTGCCAAGCCACATAAAGGAGCTTCCGGTATCTCCGGCGGGGCGGGTCAGACCGTCGGAGGCAGGCGCGGTAAAGCTCTCACCGTTTTTTACGATGATTTGAATATCCTCGGAGCTGCCGCCCAATTTGCCGCCGCCAAGGTCAAGGGTAACGACCTTCAGCCCGCCAGGGCCCAGTGTGTCAGGGTTCAGGACTTCAAGGACGGGGCGGAAACCGACGTCCGGATAGGAGTTCGTAGCAGTGGTGGAGCTCCAGTAGCGGGCCGAAGTGTACCCGCGAATCGCACGGAGCGACGCGTCGACAGAAACAGTATCCTGTCCCCACGAATACATTTCATTCCAGTTTTGGATATATCCGCTGTCCTTATTCAGCATCGTGTCCCATTCGTTGCTTTGGGGCACGCCGCGTTCGGAATTGCCCGAACCTGTATAGTTACTTCCCACAGACGGTGCGCGCAGGGTATAGTCCACGCCGCCGCTGGCATAATTTTTGCCGAAAATCAGACCTTCGTCATTCAGGCCACCCCAGCTAATCGTATGCGTTACGGCATAGTCCGCCACAAACAGGCTGTGGGCGTATTTGTTCTGCTGTGCATACTCCTCGGTGGTCACCATCGCAGACGTGAGCTTGTAGGCTTCTATTGTTCCCGCATAGGTAAAGGGAACATAGTGCAGCGACGTATCCGGCAAAGAAACTGCGCCGTCTTCGTTCCCGGTGTTCACCGTGCCGGGAATACCCATTGCCGATAGGTCAAAGTAATAGGTGCCGCCGGGCTTGAGGGAAAACTGTTCTGATAAAGCAAACTGCGCCGTGAGCTTGGTAACGTCCGCCGGAACGTTGTCGCCGGGGGCGTAGAGCTTACCGTTGCTTCCGAGCCACATAAAGTAGCTGCCTGTATTTCCGTCCGGGCGGGTCAAACCGCCGGACGCAGGCGCGGTAAACTCGCTGCCGGTTTTCACAATGATTTGAATATCCTCGGAGCTATTCCCCAATTTGCCGCCGCCAAGGTCAAGGGTAACGACCTTCAGTCCGTCAGAGCCCAGTGTGTCAGGTTTCGGGACTTCAAGGACGGGGCGGAAACCGACGATCGGATAGGAGTACGAAGCATAGCTGAAGTTCCAGAAGCGGGCCGAAATGTACCCGCGAACCGCACGGTCCGACGCGTCGACAGAAACAGTATCCTGTCCCCACGAATACATTCCATTCCAGTTTTGGATATATCCGCTGTTCTTGTTCAGCATCGTGTCCCATTCGTTGCTTTGGGGCACGCCGCGTTGGGACTCATCCGAGCCTGTATAGTCACTTCCCACAGACGGTGCGCGCAGGGTATAGTCCACGCCGCCGGCGACATAGTCCTTGCCGAAAATCAGACTTTTCGTATTTAAGTCATCCCAGCTTACCGTATGCGTTACGGCATGGTCCGCTATAAACAGGCTGTGGTCGTATTTATACTGCTGTGCATACTCCTCGGTGGTTGCCATCGCAGATGTGAGCTTGTAGGCGTTCACTGCCCCTGCATAGGTAAAGGGAACATAGTGCATTGATTTGTCCGGTAAATCATCGTTTATTGTGCCTGGAATGTTCTCACCGGAGAGGTCAAAGTAATAAGTGCCGCCAGGAGTGAGGGCAAACTGCTCGGTGGCTGCCTCCTCCACCGTCAACGCTACCGTCTGAAATCGGCTGGCGTAGTCAGTCTGGTAATCACCATTATACTGCTCGGAGAACACATGGAGTTTATAATTTCCGCTGGCAAGGTCATGCGGCAGTGTAAAGCTGAGCTGTCTGTCTGCGGCAGTGGGCTTCATGATCCTTCCATAATAGGTCGCACCGCTTTCACCCTCGATAATCGCAGAAATATATTCATTTAACCCCGTTCTCGGCCCGGAAAAATTCAGCGTAACCGTGCCGCCGGGTTTTCCTGCTGCGGTAGTTTCCGTTACCCTAAAAGTACGGGTATCGTCCAAAAGTGTCAATTTCCATTCGTCCCCGCTGTATTCCGGGATTTTGAACATTCCGTCAGCAGTACCTTTGCCGCCAACGGCTGCAGAAACGAGGAGGACAGAGTCCGGCTTCAGGTTGAAGGCAGGGCGGGCGGCGTTGGTTTGGCCTACCCATTCACCGATCACAGCGCCCTTTTCATTGACCGTCCCCGCAGAATCAGGGTTCATTCTCCTAGGAGAACGGAGCCACCATACGTATGCACTATCGCCATAATTGGCGATACGCGCATTGTCATCGGTAAATCCGTAGGCTGCATTTTCCGCTTCCTCTGCCGAGAGAAAAAACACCTTGTCCCCATCCAGGATGTTGTCAGAAGCGTCATAGTACATACCATATAGAGCATCACTTTTGCTGGTTGCCAAAACAGCTTTTTGCTCCGTAATGCTGAGACTTCTGCTGTAAAAGTCATTACACCAGTCCTGCCCACGGCTGCCCTTCCAGTCGTTGAAATATGGGGTCGTATAATCAAATTCTACGCCGCCATATTCCCCTGTCCCAAGCAGCACCTCGGAGAGGAGGAAAAATCCGTCCCCCCTCTGGGCATTGGCCATATTTGTTTTTGTATCCAGCACACGCCATTTGACGGTGCTGTTATTCCATGTGCCAAAATGAATATAGTCATAGCTGCTGTTTGTACTGTCATAACCGCTGATCCCACTTGTGCCAATCTGTATGGCTTTTTTTACACTGTCATTATCGGCAAAGGCGGTTGTGGGCAAAAGACCCAATACCATGCAGCATATCACCAGGATGCTGAGTATTCGTTTCTTCATTGGCTTGTCTCCTCCTGTTCGTATCGGTTCGGCTTGTCCGTCCCGTCTTACGGTATCATACATGTCGTTTGCCCCTTCCGGTTGTCTGGAAGCGCAATAAATACCCTATTACTTATTAGGTACAAAAAAATGAAAATACTCTCACCCCGAACATAAAATTTTTTAGAGAAATATAACCAGAAATTTGACCAAAATTTTGGCAATTTTTGCCAAAATTAAGAGCCGCCCAAAGGCAGCTCTCAGAAAATGTAAATATTCAGTCAGGAGAGAACACCAAAGGCGAACTTTCCTGTAAAGAAATAAAAAGTTCGCCTGCGAACTCTTCACGCACGAGCGGTGTTGCAAAACAAAACACTAACAACAGCTATCCGTTTTTAATCTTTTCTGCAGATACGAAAGGCTCTGTAAATATTCCTCATCCGAATGAAGATGCTCAATGATCATCGGCATGTCTGGATTTTCTGCTGTTGCAAGCTGCGCATATTTCTCCAGAGGTAACGTTCCTTCCCCACAGGCGCACTCCCTCAGCTGGAAGGTAAATTCATTCAATAAAAGAACATCCTTAATGTGGCAGCTTAATATCCTTCCCTTCAGCTTCGAAAAGCATTCTTCCATAAATTCCTCTGCGAAGAAATAACGCTGTGGGCAATTTACCATATTAATGAGATCCATATGCACACCAAAGGCCTCTCTGTCTACATCCCCGATCAGACGGAGATATTCATCAGGACCTGTCGGAATCATCCAGGGCATCGGCTCAATACTGAACTTCGTATTCACAGGATTTGCTTCATCAATAATGTGCTGTATGGAATCGACCGCCATTTTCCACGTCTCCTTGGAAAAATTCCCGGGATATCCACCATCCCAGATCGGTCCATGCGGTGTACCAACAATATTCACACAGCATTTTGCACCAATCTCATCCGCCATTTTCAACTGATTGATCGAGTAAGCAACTGCCTCTTCCCGTTCCCTGTTATCCACAGCAAGAACATTTTTCCAAATACCGACCTCGGCAATGATTAACCCTTCCTGTTCCGCAGCCTGCCGATAAGCATCAATGGTTTCCGGAGAAGCTTCACAGTTCACCGGAAACACAACGGATCCGCATCCGAGTTCTCTGTGCTTCTTTGCCCACTGCTGCGGAGTTTCATGTGCCAAAGGAACAGACAATCCTATTTTCATAATGCATCCTCCATCTTTTGTAAAGATTAATTGTAACTATTCAATATATTGATACCTACAATTTATTCTAAGCTCTGAACACCATCAGAAATGACGGTAATGAATCACCGAGGGATCAATCTCCTTTAAGGACTTTGCTCCGGTTCTTGCCATTACACTCATCAGCTCCCGGTTCATTTCATTCATACGGTTGGTAACACCTGCTGCACCATCCTTTAAGGGACCCATCAGTTCGCGTCCGACACACACTGCATCTGCGCCCAGTGCCAGTGCCTTAAAGGCATCCATGCCACTCTCAATCCCACAATCTACGAAAACAGGGATCTGTCCATCTACTGCTTTTACAATTTCAGGCAGAATCATCAGTGGAGGTACGGCATACTGCATAATTCCATGGTGATGGGAAACAAGAATTCCCGATACACCTGCCTTCACACATTTCTCAGCATCCTTCGCACTCAGCACGCCCTTTACAATAAATGGTACAGATGATGCTTTCACATAATTTTCCAAATCCGAAGCTGTTTTTGCATGCATCGGCAGACCACATACCACATCGTATTCCCCATTTCCGGCAAAACAGTGGTCAATATCCATCCCGACAGCGAATGCCCCATGTTCCGCAGCATGCCGGATTTTGTGATAAATCACTTCATCCTCTCTGTGTGGTTTAATGATTTTCACTGTTCTGGCTCCGGTTGCAAGAATCTGCTCCAGTTCATCATCTTCCCCCATGCCAACCCAGTGCACCGCTCCTGCATCCTTCGCACCCTTTCCAAACTCTGCCATGGCATTATCACAAATTTCATGCAGATGGGAAAGTGCTGCTGTCATAATCGGGGTTTCAAATGTCTCTCCATATAATTCCATCTTCGTAGAAGGAAGATCAGAATCCCAATACCGGGTTTCCAACAATATGGAATCAAAATAATCTCTCGTAATCTGATTGGAATCACTTCTGCTGCTCATACATCTTCATCTCCTCTTTTGCCTTTTCCAAAACTGCGATCAGCTTATCGCACCATGCATCAAATTCCGGATCTTCCACCTGGCATTCCGGATGGGAAAGAACATAATCCACAGTATTCCGGATTCCCTGCTCCATACGGACATTCATGCACAGACCAGGAACTGCATTCTTCAGCTTCTTATTATCAAATACTACGGTATTCGCCTTATCACCAGTCAAGGCTCCTTCAAAATCATACGGTCCTGCTGCATCAAGATATGCAGATGAAACATAGTAAGGCTTGTATTCAACATGCAATGCATCCGCTACAGCCTGATAAATCTGGTTCCAGGTCACAGACTGATCGCTTGTAATCTGGAATGCTTCGCCGATCGCCATTGGATTTCCCATTAAGCCTACAAATCCCTTTGCAAAATCGGAATTATGGGTAACGGTCCACAGAGAGGTTCCATCCCCATGAACGATCACCGGTTTTCCCTCCATCATTCTCTTTAAAACCTGGAAGCTTCCTTTATCTCCATGAACTCCAATCGGAACATTTCTCTCATCGTATGTATGACTCGGACGGATAATGGTAACCGGGAATCCATTTTCACGATACATTTTCATTAAAAACTCTTCGCAGGCAATCTTATTTCTGGAATACTCCCAATGAGGATTGGAAAGCGTTGTTCCTTCTGTAATATAGTAATCCATAACCGGCTTATGATAAGCAGACGCAGAACTGATGTACATATACTGCTTCGTCTTTCCGGCAAACAACCGGTAATCCCGTTCCACCTGTTCCGGAACAAATCCGATAAAATCACATACCACATCAAAATTCATTCCGGCTATCTTCTCAGCAACTTCCTGTTCCTTGCTGATATCGGCAACAATCTGTTTTGCCTGTCCATCCAATACATTCTTACGGCTTCCTCTGTTCAGAAGATATAACTCCCAGCCTTGTTCTACCAAAAGTCTGGAAATCGCCATACTGATCGTTCCTGTTCCCCCAATAAAAAGTGCTCTCATGCCATTAACTCCTTGTGCTTTATCTATTCATTTACCAGTTAATATCCGCCTGGCGGGCTCTTAAACTTGTTACCTTACCATCTTCTACAACGATCTGATATCCATAGGAAGAATATTCATCCGGTCCATAGACATAGTAATAGGTGGATTTTCCGGATTCCGAGCCATCGTAATTGTAGTCAGCAATTGCGGCAAGAACTTCTTCCTCGCTGCTTCCAAAGGTAATGCCTCCCGGAAATACCATGGAGGAGTTGCTATTGGCTCCGAAATCATGTTCATCCAGTTCAATAATAAAGCAATTTTCCAATACGGTCGCATATGGAGCAAAGTTCTTGACCGATACACGGATTCTCTGCTTATCCTTCATCAGCTCTGCCCTACCGGTGTCTCCGGCACCGATTACCATATCGCTGTTCTCTTCCTGTATTTCGAATCCGTTATCTGTAAATTCCTGAATCGGACAGGGAAACTGATAAAGTGCACCATCATACTCTAAAATATTGGAATAATAATCATCTCCAAGCTGTGTTGGTGCCTTATATTCGCTGATCAGTTCCGGAACCTCTTCGCTCACCGAATTATCAAGACCTTCAAGCTCTATCATGTTCATCAGTTCAAGCTTTTCCATCACTCCGGAATCTTTATAAACATACAGGGTTACCTCACTGTAATAATCCGTTTCATAGGACATTTTATAATAAAGTTCCCCATCATACTCATCGGTAGGCTCCCCATAAGCCTTCAGGATATCTTCCCTTGCAGACTCCCCAAATGTAATTCCCTTCGAAAGTTCTATCTTCCAGTCACAGTTCCGCATCTGATAACCGTCCAGATCCAGTCCGCAGATCTGCCCTTCCTCCGGTGCTATGGCATTTAAAGATAAATTTGCAATGAAAGTATAAATCGTAACACCGTCCTTCTGCCATGGTTCCGCATAAAGATATTCGTTCGCATATAACACTTCTGTCCGGTCACCGAGATATTCCCAGCCCAATGCCTCAAAATCATCAAACCACATCGGGAACTTATATACCTGTCCATCCATCGCAATCTGGAAATCATACAGATTATCGGACAGCTCTTCCGGCATTTCTACGGATGTCTTTTCACTCTGATCCTTTCCGGCAATTACCGTTTCCTCTGCATCTTCGTTTCCGGTCTCTTCTGACTCTTCCGATTCCAGAATTTCCTCTTCCTCCGGAAGCTGTGCTTCCACGGCCCAGTCCTGTGACTGCTCCGGTTCATAATCCTGCATCATTTTCATTGCTACACCATAAGCACTGCATCCACAGAGATTTAATGAAAGTCCTGCTGCCAGCAACGCTGCTACTGCCTTTTTCTTCATTTTACTTTTCTCCCTATAAAAATTTAGTTGTATTTCCGCTCCTTGATTGCAAGAACCGTAATAAAAATCACATCCATTGTAAAGAAGAACTGCATAATCGCAGAGATCACAAGCAACGCTTTACTGTGAAATCCACCTTTATAGGACCGGACAATGTAAGCCACTGAAAATGGTGCAGCCGCAAGCAGAATAAGCCAGCCATATATCCCAAGTATCAATGCCATCACAGGGCCGACGAACACCATAATTACAATCGGCGTAACCATTAACAGCAGGCAGAGAACAATCAGAAGTCCTCCAACCAGATAAAAGGGAATCAGCGCATACTTGATAATCATGGAACATACCAGTAACTGCTTCCTCTCAATCTTACTCTTTGCTGCCAGAACCACAATTAAGTTTACGATTCCTAAAATAACCGGTAACCAGAATAGCCAGGATGTAACTTTATCTGCCGCGTCTGAGTCCGACATTATCAAAAATGCCACCGGTCCCAGATATGCTGACAATGCATATAAAATTGCCAACAGATAAATCACAGGAAACTTCTTTTTTTCCTCCATCTTTACCTCCACTCAAAGGTAACCATACCTATGATATAAATTGCAAGAATACATACCGGCACAACAACACCGAAAATCGGTTTCATCCATGGCTTAATCTTTAATCCCTTACCCTTATTTGCCTCTGCCATAAGGTTATCAAATCCCCATCCGAAACGCTTACTGGTACAGAACAATGCAATAATCATGGCTCCCAGTGGAAGAATATTGTTACTTACCAGGAAATCCCAGAAATCCAGCCAGGTTGACGATGGTGTAAACGGATGAAAGTCCAATGCACTGAATCCGAGTGCGGTTGTAAGAGAAATCAGGAAGATCACGACTCCGCATATAAGACATCCTTTCTTTCTGGTCCATCCGGTCATCTCCCGCACACAGGCAAGAATGTTTTCACATACCGTAAGCTCTGTGGAGAACGCTGCAAAAACCATAAACATAAAGAATAAGCTTCCCCAGACTCTTCCTCCCGGAATATTCCGGAATACCGTCGCCATGGTATCAAACAGCAATGCAGGTCCTGCCGTCACCTCCAGTCCGTATGCATAACAGGAAGGGAAAATGATCAGTCCCGACACAATCGCCACAAAGGTATCCAGTGCAATCACATGCACGCTTTCTCCCAAAAGGCTGCGGTCATCTCCCAGATAACTTCCGAAGATCGCCATACCACCCATTCCAACAGACAATGTAAAAAATGCCTGATTCATTGCTGCCACCAAAATCCTGGGCGTAATATCTGAAAAGTCCGGTACCAGATAAAATTTATATCCCTGTAATGCACCTTCATAGGTGCTGCTCTTGATTGCAAGCACTACCATAAGAATAATCAGAAGACACATCATATATTTCGTTACACGTTCCAGACCTCCCTGTAAATCAAAGGTCAGAATCACAAACCCGACGATAACCGCAACAGCAAGAAATCCAACATTGATCTGTGGATTGGAAATCATCTTTGCAAAACCCAGATCTGCAACATCTCCTGTTACAAACTTGACAAAATAATAAATCAGCCAGCCGGTTACAACCGTATAAAATGCCATGAGACATACATTCCCCAGCAATGCCACATAGCCGTGCAGATGCCACTTCTGTCCCTTTTTTTCGAGCTTATGATACATTCTCACTGGACTTGCCTGCGCTGCCCGTCCCATTGCAAACTCCATCGTCATCGCCGGCATTCCAAGAACAATCAGACAGAGAATATACAGTAAAACAAATGCTCCTCCTCCGTTTGTTCCAACCATCCATGGAAATTTCCATACATTTCCACAACCTATTGCACAACCGGCACTCAGCAGGATAAATCCTAATCTGCTGCCTAATCGTTCTCTTTCCATACCCCTGTATTCCCCTTCCATATATATTGGTGGCTGCTTCGCAGCATATTTGTTCGCTGATAGATGCCTGAAAAACAAATGTCTGCTGCGCAGCCGCTTGTTTTTCTTTGGACAAGGCAGGCTCACAAATTCGTGCTTCCGCACTCCTCATCCTGCTTCGCAGGATATTTGTTCGCTGATAGATGCCTGAAAAACAAATGTCTGCTTCGCAGCCGCTTGTTTTTCTTTGGCATCTATCATATGATACCATATTCCTTATATTGAAGTACAGAAAAACATCCATCACACTTCCATGTAACGGATGTTTCTAAAAATCAATTAATATTTTTATAGCACTCCCCTGATGCTGATCTCCCCGGAATTCAGCCGTTCTGTGCTGCCGTCCTCGTATTGTACAATCAGCGCACAGGTATCATCCACCTCTAAAGCAAATGCTTTTCTGCTTCCGGACGGAGCGAGCACGGTGATTTCCTTCCCCACAACAAGGCTTCGTTCCTGATACTTCTTCACATAATCCTTTTTGTCAAATTCCGCATAATAATTCATGAAATGATTTAAAAACCCTGCCACAAGAAGGTTCTTGCCATCATCCTTCTTCCGGTCAAAGATGGCTCCGGCAATATCTTTAATTTCCCCGGAAAATCCATCCTCCGGAAGATAGACATTAAATCCGATGCCGACCACCACATATTCCACGCTTCCGTTTTCCATACTGATGGAAGCCTCAGTCAGAATCCCACTGACCTTCCTGCCGTCAATATAAATGTCATTCACCCATTTGATTCCGGGTGTCTGACCGGAAACCTCTTCTATCGTTTCACATGCTGCCACAGCTGCCATGGAAGTAAGATTTGTCAGTTCATTCGTTGCAATTTCCTTCGGACGGAGCAGAATACTCAAATAAATCCCGGTATCCACGGGAGAATAAAAGCTTCGTCCACGTCTTCCTCTTCCTTCGGTCTGCCCGTTTGCAATAATCACATAACCTTCCGGTGTTTCTTCATTTGCCTTCTCCCGGAGCATGGTATTCGTAGAACTGACTTCCGGAAGAACCTGAATGGTAAGCTGCCGGTTCTGCGGATCCAGATATTTCTCAATTCCCTGTACTGAAAGAATATCCGTATTCATTGAAAGCCGGTATCCTTTGTTCGGCACAGCATCAATCACGTATCCATCACTGCGCAGTGCATTGACCGCTTTCCATACTGCCGCACGGGACACCGACAACTGTACTGCAATCTCTTCCCCCGAAAAATAAATGCCTTTATTTGCCTCAAACAGTGCAAGAATATTTTCCTTCGTGCTCAATTGCGCAACCCCTTTCTTTATATCCAATGAACATTCTTCTCTTTATACTGGTCACGAGGCTCCGGTTCCTCCGCCGGATGACCGATATAAACAATATTTAACGGAATCTGTTTATTCGTAAGTCCCAGAATATCCGCTATTCTCTTCTCAGCATGCTTCTGTGGATGAACGCCGCACCACAGCGAACCAAGTCCCAGTTCTGTCGCTGCAAGCAGAATATTTTCTGTTGCAGCACTGCAGTCCTGAATCCAGTAGGAAGCGTACTGCATCGGGAGTGCCTTTGACAAATTTCCACATACCACAATGGCAGCGGGAGCTGTAATCTTTGAAAACTTCGCAGCTTCACGAAGCTTCTTCAACACTTCCGGATCCGTCACCACATAAAAATCCCATGGTGTTCTGTTGCAGGCACTCGGCCCGGACATTGCTGCATGCAAAAGCTCCTCAAGCTGTTCTTTCGAAACCGCATCTTCGGTATATTTGCGGATACTTCTTCTTTTCTGTAAAGCTTCTCTTACTTCCATAATAGCTACCTCATTTCGGACAACTGTCTTTTTTGAAATAAATACCCATAATTATTCAGAATCATTACAGATATTAGATTAATCTAATAATAAAACAATCGCAATACGAATTACAATACAGGAAGTCTTTTTGAGGACAAGGTTTTTTCATAAATTTACGTTATGATGTAGTTGCCATTTTTAAAAATCTTAACTATAATCTCAATAGTTAAAAACTGTTGAGGAAAATATTATGATTAAATTAATTGCCACTGATATTGATGGTACTCTTGTGAAGGATGGTACCCTGCAGATTGATGCAGAATATATGACTGTCATTGATAAATTAATCCGGAAAGGCATCCATGTCGTTGTCTGCTCCGGGCGTCAGTTTGTCAGTGAAAAGAAGCTGTTTTCCCCGATTCGGGATGAACTGCTCTATATTACAGATGGGGGAACTGTTGTCAGAACTCCGAACGAAATCCTGCAGGTTTCTACGATGCCGGAGGAGGTCTGGAAGGGAATGTGCCGGATGGTTCATGAAAATCTGCCGGACTGTGACAGCTATATCTCCACACCGGATATGGGTTATGCCGAAAATGAAAACAGCCAGATGTTCCGCTGGCTGAGAGATTCCTATGGTTATGATATCTGTGCGGTTAAGGATCTGATCGCCTGCTCTCCGGCAGATGTGATCAAATTTACCGTTTATCACCCTTCTGCCTGTGAGGAAAAGTGTGCTCCTGTTTTCACGCCGGCATGGAAGGATCAGGCGCTTCTTGCCTGCTCCGGAAGGGAATGGATAGACTGCAATCCACTTGGTGTCAGTAAATGGACCGCTCTGTCTTATTTGCAGAACTATCTGGGTATTCTCCCGGAAGAAACCTGTACGTTCGGAGATAATCTGAACGATATAGAGATGCTGGAAAAAGCGGGCTTAAGCTTTGCTGTTTCCAACAGCCGTGAAGAGGTGTGTAACGCCGCCAGAGAACTCTGCCCTCCCTACTGGGAGAACGGAGTCCTGCAGGTATTAAAGCGGTTTCTGTAAGGCTCTACAGCTGCTTTTCCATGTAAACACAGACAAATCGCGGATCCCGTACTTCTCTTACCGGATCTGACGGCTTTTTTAATTCCAACGTATCGGGATTCATGTCTTCTCTGGTGATATAACCGAGCTTGTGATAGAATCCTTCTGCCTCTTTGCGGCTGGTAATCACGATATGGGAATACCCAAGCTCCCGGATCCAGTCTTCGGCTGCGAGGATTCCCGCTGCCCCGGCACCAAGTCCCCTTGCTGTGGAGATGGTTGCCACCCGTTCAATCTTCGCGAGATTTCGTTCCGGGAGCAGATGAATCCGGTTCGTACTCAATGGCTTCCCGTAATCATCTGTTACCAGAATATATTTTCCATCCGGCGAATCGTCGGCAAATTCTCCTTCCAGGCTTAAATCAAAGCCTAACACCATAGCCTGTGTCCGGACATAATAAACACCTGCCCGCTGCCATTCTTCCTTTACTCTGATCGTTTTCATCTAGCCCTCCCACCGGATCACGGTTGATTCCACTTTATTGACCGCCAGATCGATAATTGTCGTAATAACACCAACTGTCACAATGCCGGCAAGCACGCACCTGTAATCTGCAAAGCTTTTGTATTTCTCAATAAAATATCCGATACCAAGGTTAATTCCCAGCATTTCTGCACCGGACAAGCACATGAAGGCACCTCGCAGGCTCTTCGAAATACTCTTGATAATTCCAGGAAGGCAGTATGGGAAAATCACCTTAACCAGCATACCTGCCGTTCCAACTCCCATGGTTCTGGCTGCTTCAATGACAGCCTTGTCAATCTGTGCCACTCTTGCCACCATTCCCTGAAAGGTCGGCCAGAACACGGCAAAGAAGATTACGGCAATCGCGGCCTGGCGGAAGGTGGAAAAAATCATAATCAGATACGCCGAAAACATTAACGGCGGAATCAGTGTAATCACATTGGATAAGGGAAGCAGCACTTCTCTTACTCTCGGAATCCAGCCTGCAAGAAGTCCTAAAATTGTGCCGGATACAACTGCCAGAAGGAAGCCCCAGAACAGAAGCTGCAGGGAACCAAGTACGTCCGCACCGATTTCCGCAGGTTTTTCCACGAATACATGGAACAGACCCTCCGGTGAAGGAATCAGCAGATCATTATGTATGAATCCCAGCTTATAGGAAAGCTCCCAAAGGATAAAAAAAGTAAATAATACAACGGCAATATCCGATGCGCTTTTTTTCGCGGTCAGATGAATACGAATCACATAAATAAGGTAAGCCGTAGTCAATACGGTAATATATGCTGTACTGTCATAATATGCTTTATGTGCGGTAAAATAAGGGAAAAACAGGGTGAGCAGTACATTCACAATATAAAGCAGCGTTGCAGCTGCAAATTCCAGATAATAGCTCTTTGGCAGTAATAATTTTTTCATAATGCTACCCCCGCATCAATATTGTCCTGTACCTGCTCGTAAAAGCTGGCAATCAGCTTCCGGTGAAGCTTTTCATAGCCCTGCGTTCCAATCAGGTCATCACGTTTTCTCGGATGAGGAAGCTCTACCTGAAGAATGCTGCGGATTTTTCCCGGTTCCATTACCACGATCCGGTCTGCGAGCAGAATGGCCTCATCAATATCATGTGTCACAAAAACCACTGTTTTCTTATGTGTTGTGCAAAGAGAAGATACCAGCTCCTGTAGCTCTAAACGAAGCTTCGGATCAATCGCACCAAAGGGTTCATCTAAGAGCAGCACGTCGGATTCAAGTGCCAGTGCACGCGCAACTGCAACTCTCTGCTTCATTCCACCGCTTAACTGGCTCGGATATTTATCCCTGGCCGCTGCAAGTCCTACACTGCGAAGATATTCTTCGGCTTTCTCTTCCCGTTCCTTCTTCGAATACTTCTTTCCACTCTGCTTAATGCCAAACAGGATATTTCCCTTTGCGGTCAGCCACGGAAAAAGCGAATACTGCTGGAAAACAACCGCACGATCCGGTCCCGGGCCTGCAATCGGCTTTCCATCCAACAAAATCTTGCCGGACTTTGCCTTATTCAAACCGTTCAGGAGTCCTAAAAGAGTGGACTTGCCACATCCTGAGGAGCCTAAGATACAGATGAATTCGCCCTCTTTGATTGAAAGATTGATATGATCGAGAGCTGCAAAGGAGCTCTTCTTATCCACATAATCGAAGCAGACATCCTTCACCTCTATTTTGTTCTGAGTATGTACGGTTTCTTCCTGTATGCTCATTTTCCTGAACTCCTTTATCCTGCTCATTTTGTCTTCATTCTAATTACAAATCGTAACTATTCATAAACCGGTTCTGATAAGTATTTCTCTCCGCTGTCCGGGATAATAATCACAATCCGCTTTCCTCTGTTTTCCGGACGCTTTGCCAAAACCTCTGCTGCATAGAGCGCTGCACCCGATGAAATTCCTGCCAGAATCGCATCTTCTCTTGCGAGAAGACGGGCCGCATCATAAGCCTGCTGTGTGGTAACCGGAATGACTTCATCATAAATATCAATATCCAGTGTCCGCGGCACAAATCCGGCTCCGATTCCCTGCAGCTTATGCGATCCGGCTCTTCCTTCAGATAACACTGGCGAATCCTTCGGCTCAACGGCAACCACCTGAATATCAGGGTTTTGTTCCTTCAGATAACGCCCTGCACCGGAAAGTGTTCCACCGGTTCCGACACCGGCAACTAAGATATCCACATCTCCATCGGTATCCTTCCAGATTTCCGGTCCGGTTGTTTTATAATGTGCAAGAGGATTGGCATCATTGGTAAACTGTCCCGGAATAAAGCTATGAGGTATTTCCTCCGCAAGCTCGTTCGCCTTTGCAATAGCACCCTTCATTCCCAGCTTTCCATCGGTCAGAACAAGCTCTGCTCCGTATGCCTTCAGAATGTTTCTCCGCTCAATGCTCATGGTATCCGGCATCACAATGATCGTCCGGATTCCCTTTTCTGCGGCTACTGCGGCAAGTCCGATTCCGGTATTGCCACTTGTCGGTTCAATAATGACAGAATCTCTTTTCAAAAGTCCTTTTTCCTGTGCATCCAGCAGCATGTAAAGCGCTACCCGGTCCTTCACGCTGCCCGCCGGATTAAAATATTCAAGCTTTGCCAAAAGCTCTGCGTTCAGTTTCTTTTCCTTCTGATATCCATTCAGCCGCACAAGCGGTGTATTGCCGATTAAATCGGAAGCCTGTTCAAATACCTTCATAGCCTGTTCCTCTTTTTCCGTTTTTATTAGTCTCTGAGTTTTGATTCGATCGGATTGATGGAAGCATCTGTGGAAAGGGTACGCTCCATCGGGTTCCGGTCTGCCCAGTTTTGGGAATTCCATTTTGTTGTGGAAATCACGGACTGATAATCCTCTACGCTCTCACCTTCGGGATGCTTCTTAAATACATTTTCAGGATCCTTCGATAATGCTTTTCTTGATCCATCTGCTGCCCACAGCTTCTCATAAGGAACCTGGGAAGCGATACGCTTCGGATAGCTGGCAAAAATTCCCTTTGTGTCATTCTTCGGAAATTCAAAGAAGGTATACTTCTTAAATACCGGAAGACTGAACAGATCCTCCACATATCCCCAGAGATTCTTATATTCCGTGATTCTCTTTTTCATCGGTCCGATGTTATGATAATAGCTTGTCTCCCAACGGACGAGTGTCACATAAACCCGGACATCCGAGTCAGTAATATAATCGCCAAACAGGAAACGGTTCGCTGCAAGTCTCTGATCCAGCTTTTCCACGGAATCAAAGAAATCCTGATATGCCTCATCATAGGCTTCCCATGACTGGCAGAAAGCCATCCGGTAGTGTCCGTTGTTTACGGTCGGGAAAAGCCAGTCATTAAATTCATCAATCTCCCTGCGGTACTTCACCGGATATAGATCCGGCGCATCAACCGGCTGAAACTCCCGGAACTGTACCTCAATATAATTGGTCAGTCTGTGATAATCGTTATTTACTGCCTTCTTATCTTTGACATCCACAAAGGTAGGGGTGGTTGCTCTTCCTGTAAATTCCGGATTGGCATTCTTATAAAACTCACTTAAGAAATGTGCTCCGCAGATCGGATCCCTGAAATCCTTCTGATCTGCAAATCCATGTCCGTAAATATTGGATTGACCGGAATGGGAGGTTGCCACATCACCGATCACATCGGCAAGTCCCAGAATATCACGTACAATCACGGGACGGTTTGACCAGTGGCATCCATGCGCCCAATAAATTGCATAACGATTGGCTTCTGCCTTGAGGTCATTTACTCCTTCTCCAAATGGCTGGATAAAGGCATTCGGCTGACGGATAAAAGCGCCCCGGTCATCGATCTCGGATCTGGTTTCCTGTGGTCTTGGCGGTACTCCCGCCTCCTTCGCAAACTGTTCTGCAAGCTCATCAGTGTATACCACCTGTTCTTCTGTTCTGAATATTCCACATGCATTTGCCATGATTATGCCTCCTCATCATATAAGTCACTTGAAAGATATTTGTTTCCATTATCCGGGAAAAGCACTACGATATTCTTTCCCTTGTTTTCCGGTCTTTTGGCAAGCTCTACTGCTGCCCAGAGCGCAGCGCCCGAAGAAATTCCAATCAGCAGGCCTTCCTTTTTCGGACAAAGTCTTGTGTAGCGGTACGCATCCTCATCGGAGCAAAGCAGGATCTCTTTGTAAAGATTAAGATCGGTAATCGGACAGATGGCTCCACCACCGATTCCCTGAATCTTATGCGGTCCCGGCTGTCCTCCGTTCAAAACAGGACAGCCTTTGGGTTCCACCCCATAAATTTCAATTTCCGGATTCCGGCTTTTTAAGAATCTTCCGATTCCACCGCTTGTACCACCGGTTCCGACCGTTGCTACGAACAGATCTACCTTTCCATCCATGTCCTTCCATATTTCCGGTCCGGTATGTAAAATATGAGCTTCCGGATGATGTGGGTTTTCGCCCTGTGCAGAACGAAAAGCACCCTCCTCTTCTTCCATTTCCTTAGCTCTTCCTCCTGCCCGTACAAAGCCTTCATTCTTTGGTGTCAGCTCCACCTCTGCTCCATAGGCTTTCAGAATCTTGATCTTTTCCGCACTCGTTCCTTCCTGCATGCAGATTGTGGCATGGTAGTTTTTGACAGCGGATACAAGTGCGATTCCGATTCCCGTATTTCCGCTTGTTCCTTCAACAATCCTTCCACCCGGCTTTAGCTTTCCTTCTTTCTCTGCCGCCTCAATCATATTGAGCGCCGCCCGGTCTTTTACGCTTCCACCCGGATTGAATCCTTCTACTTTTGCATAAATATTGGCTTCCAGTCCCTCTTCCTCTTCCATTTTATGAAGATGAAGAATGGGTGTATTGCCGATAAGCTGTATCACATTGTCATATATTTTTCCCATGCCACTGACCTCTGAAATTTCATTATTCGTAACTGTTAAATATTTTCACGGTTGTCCTTAATTATCCTGATTAAACTGTTCTAAAAGAGAAGCATAGAATGTATTGTCCGGATTTGCATCCGCAAGCTCTGTAATTGCCTGTCCGTAAACGGAGGAGTCTACATTCTGCTTGATGTCATAAGTGCTAAAGTCAATTCCTGCACTCTGCAAAAGTCCTGAATTATTTGCAGCTTCCACATACTTCACAATTCCGGCTGTGTTCGGATCTGTTGCGTATTTGGTAACACCTCCGTATAGATAAGTATCTACATAATCGGTTTCTTTTCCTGACCAGGAAGCTACGATATTCACAACATCCTGTCTCACACTATCATCTGTTTCACCTTGCTTATAATACTCAAAAGCACGGATTCTTGCTTTTTCGTAAGCAACAAAGGCATCCTTCTTATCAGCAAGTCTTGCCTTTGAGGTTACTTCACGGCAGCATACGTAATTTTCCTGAAGATCTCCTGCTTTTGCCACAACCTCAAGATCATAGGCATCTGCATAAAGAAGTGCATATTCAAGAGGTAAAAAGGCAAGATTTACTTCATCCTTCTGAACGGCCTGTGCAACGGCTGTCTGATCCGCATAGTAGGCAATGTTACCGGTCGCTTCATCTTCGATTGCCTTTATTTCATCTTCTGCCACACCGTTATCTAAGAGATATTGTCTCGTGATCACCCAGGCTGCCTCATTTCTCTGTAAGCCGAGCTTTGCACTCTTTATGGCATCAAAGTTCAATATCGTTCCTGCATCCTTGTACTGATCTGCATTTCCCTTTTTCGTAATAATTGCACCGCCTTCTACCGCGGTTCCACCGATTACGGTAAGATCATATCCGGATCCGATTGCCTGAAGATCTGCCACAAAGCCTGTCGTCAGAATATCCAGATTGCCGTCTGCGGAATTAATTGCGGTAAGTGCATCCATTCCTCCAAGGTTTACTTCTTCAACGGTTACACCCTCTTCTTTAAAGTAACCAAGCTGCTGTGCCAGGATATCAATGGCGATCCGGATGTTTCCGGTCGGGAACGATACATAAAGTGTTCCGTAATCCTTTGCTTCCGTTGTATCAGCCGCTGCCTGCTCATCGCTCTTCGCAGTATCCGCTGTCGTATCCGATGCAGCTTCCGCATCTGTATTCGCTTCTGTTTCAGATGTTGTCCCGCTATCCGTTGCTATCGTACCGGTCTGTCCGCATCCGGCAAGTGTTCCGACCGCCAGTGCCGCTGTAAGTATTACACTCCATAATTTCTTTCTCATGTTCTGTCTCCTCTTGAACTTTTACTTTAAGATTACTGTTTAAAATCCTTATCATAAAAAACGTCCGGCAGTTTCTACTACTCCCGGGCGTCTGACACGTGATCCAATGTTAATCACAGCTTTTGATGCACAACAAATGAGTTCTACATCGGTGCCAGGTTACCGCCCGGGAGATTGACATTCGACACATACAATTCATACAGTTCTTTCCGGTCATTAATGCTCTCATCTGTTCTGCTCCTTTCGTTGTTTTCTTGTTGTGACCATCTTACTATGAACGGATCGGTTTGAAAAATACATAGATTTAATCATGTGCAATAAGTATTGCTTATCACTCATCAGCTACACTAAATTCGTTCTTCGCCTAGCGCTCTGCATGAAAGAAAAAGGAGCTCTTTTCAGAACTCCTTATATTTCATCAATTCTTCTATATATGCTTTTCCATATTGGGTAAGGGTACTTCCCTTCCGGATAATATAGCCAATAATCAATGGATCCTCTTCTTTCAGTTTAATCGACACCAGTCCCTGCAAAATCGCATCTTCCGCAGACAACATTCCGCAGCCGACCGAATACCCGAGGAGCTCTGCCATGATTTCCATCGTCGTTGCGCGATCGTCTGTCTTGATTGTCTTAACGAAATCGTAATCGGCCATTGCTTCTTCGGTCAGATAAAAATTACTGTCATCACTCTGATCAAAAACGATACAGGGATAATCCTTCAGTTCTTCCAGAGAAATTTCCTTTCTATGGGCAAAAGGATGTTCCTTCCATAAATAAGCATACGTTTCCCGCTGCATCAGAGGAACAAATTCCAGATGAAATTCCTTGATCAGCTTCTTAATGACTGCCTCATTGGCTCCCGAATAGGAAACAATACCAATTTCACTTTTCATATCCCGGACATTCTCAAGTACTTCCTTTGTCTTCGTCTCATGAATAGAAAAGACATATTTATCCGGTTCAAATGCCCGGATCACATTGGTAAATGACCGGATTGCAAAGTTATAATGCTGGGTGGAAACCGAAAACCTTTCTTTATCCTTATTCCTTGATAAATACCGGTCTTCCAGGATCTCATACTGTCCCAGTACCTTTTTAGCGTAAGTCAGGAATTCCCGTCCGGCATCCGTAATCCCGATTCCCTTATTGCTTCGCTCAAACAGCAGGATTCCAAGTTCATTTTCCAGTTCTGCAATGCTCAAGGAAAGAGCCGGCTGCGATATGTACAGTTTCATGGCTGCTTCACGTAAAGACGAGGAACTTGCAACGGTGAGGACATATTTCAACTGATTCATATTCATAGACGGTCACCTCCTGCTTCTTCAAAGATCCTTCGTCCGGGTTTGGGCAGTTTCCAGTGAAAAATGGCTGCAAGTAATCTTAACGCCACCACAAGGGATCCTCCTATAAAATAGGAAATTGAAAGACTGATATGATTTTTCAGAATCACAATAGCCAATGCTCCGAATAAAGAAGCACAGGCATAAAAGTGTTTCACAAAAACGTAAGGGCGTTCCCCTGCCAGAACATCACGCAGCACGCCTCCTCCGACTCCGGTAAGGACACCAACTGCCACAAGAAGAAAAGCATTGTATCCTGGATCCTTCCTAAGCGCGGTCTGAATTCCCATAACGGTGAACACACCAAGTCCAAGAGAATCCATAACCAACATGATGATTTCATAGGCGCGATTACCCGCCAGCAGCTTTTGTACCCACGGAAGAAACACCACAACTGACACAAGAGCCGCTACAGCCGCATAGGCCGGATCCTGAAACATGGTTGGCGGCGTAATTCCCAGCATCACATCACGCAGTACTCCCCCGCCAAGCGCCGTACAGGCCCCAAGTATCATAATTCCAAATAAATCCATCTGCTTCTTATATGCAGTTACTGCGCCCGAAATCGAAAACGCAATGATTCCTATCATTTCTACTATAAAGAACAATTCATCTGTCAAAACCGGTACCTCATCTATCCTGATCTGCCTTATGTACAGGCACAGATCTAATTGTCAGACTTATCATACCATTAATTGACGTTTCTTGCATCCTGTTTACGAATCACATTTTTATTCATTTTATATTCTGGTTCAATCCATTCAAAGAATCGCATTCAATTCTCCTGCATTGGCAAAGGGTCCCGGAATCGTAGATACGCCACGGTGATTCCCCAGATAGTCATTCTGAAATACGATATCCGATCCGTCACGTTCCTCAAAACGCTGCTCCGGTTCAAATGCTTTGCCCAAGATATCGCTGGTGATAATTCCAGTGGAAAAGTCCTTCAGGTAATCATACAGGTTCGTAATAAGCTTATACTGTCCATCCTCTTCCTGCAGTCTGACTTCAACTCCTGCATCCTCTTTCACCAGGTTGTGTTTTTCTTTCTTCCAAGCCTTTGCACCGTTCAGATAAACATTTCCATCTGCCCAGACCGGAAGGTGTCCGAAATGAGCCGGTTCCAGCTTGCCCATGTCAGGCTTTGGCAGATCCATATCAAACCCGGTAATCCATTCTTCATAGGTCGGATACTCATCCCATACATGGGTGCCAACCTGCTGATGGAACGGAGATTCCTTGGATTCTCTGTTCGTAACCGGATATCCCTGTACGAAGATATTGTTATAGAAACGATTGTCTCCATGCAGAATCGTCATCATTCCTGCAACCTCTGTCCTGTGCCGGATATGATAAGGAGTATACCTTCTCTGCTCCCTCCCCTCTATCCATCCATCTACACCAGCACCAACCATGGTAAATGCCCCAAGGATCAGATTATGTAGCAGACCAACACCTTCTGTTGCAATACGCAATGCGTAACGTGATAGAAGGATGTTATTGTCAATCAGGGTAGGACCATGGCTGACCTCTACAAATATATCCTGGCAGTCCATACCTCCCTTGAGTTTTACAGAATTTTCAGGAATGTCATTATCATGCAGCAGGTTCTGTGATACTCTCGTTCCCTGAGCCTCCCAGTCCAGCCAGATTCCCATGGTGCTGTGATGGATATGGTTACGTCGGATTACCACATCTATCGCTGCATGCAGCTTGATTCCGGAAATCTCCGCTCCTCCAAGCTCCATCATGTTGTTAATGTGATGGATATGATTATCCTCTATCGTTGAGAACACACATCCCATCCTGCCGACAATACCGGTCTGCTGACAGTCATGAATATTGCATCTCCGGATGATATGGGACCCGATCTCTTCCTTCAGCCAGCCGTGATACTGTCCGCGGCAGACCGCATCCCGTTCCATTTGGGTAGCATTTTTGACATGCTTACGGGTAAAGTAATGATCATTTTCTTCATCATAATACTTACCCAGGGAAATTCCACAGCACTTACTGTTTACGATCTCACAGTCCTCAATGATCCATCCATATGCCCAGTGAGGACCGACCATGCCATCCTGATAGGCGGCCGGAGGAGCCCACGTCGTTGCTGCCTTTTCCACATAAAATCCCGACAGCGTAATAAAATTGATGTGCTCTTCCTGCGGCATAAAGCACTCTCTGCGGACGTTAATCTCAACCTTTTCTTTCCTCGGATCCTTCCCCTGGAAGTTCGCATAGATCACCGTTTCTTCCCCGTCCTGAACGGCATACCATTTGTACACCGACCATTCCTGATCCCAAGAAGGCTTATAAATCTCACCCTTTTCACACTCTTCCAGTGTCAGAGCCTCATATAATGCTTTATCATTCAGGTAAACACATCCCGTGTGCCGTTCCTCTTTTGCAAAATACCAGTCGCCATAAACCGGTGTCGTATAGGGATTGTACCCGTTAAATACTCCATTCGGAATTCGCGTCACCCATACATTTCCGGAATACGGTTCCCAGTCTTTCACTTCTTCCGCACCGCTGATGACTGCTCTCAGAGGCTCTACCGACCGGTAAACAATCCGGTTTTCCCTGGTTCCTCCATGCACCGGATTCACATACTCCCGATAAACTCCCGGCATAACGAGCACTTCATCTCCGGGCATCGCAATCCGGGCTGCATCATTAATTCTTTTGAATGGTCTTTCCTTGGTTCCATCGCCATCACATCTGGCCTTTTGATTCACATAAATTTGCATTCTATACCTCCTATGTTGTTCCTTATAACATCATATTGTTAATCTTTTTCATATATATTGTGTGTTCCATTCCGTATCCTGATAACCATCTGTATTACATAGAGAAAATATCCTCTAATCATTCAAATAACGCCTTATAATTGACTTTACTGAAGTGCCACTTTATAATTGACTTATCAAAATCACAATCTACATCGGAGTGAAATTCTAAATGATACATTTTACACATGATATTCACATTAATGAAACTTCTTCAGCACAGCTGATTTTATACATTCAAAATGATTCCCAGGAACTTGCCATCCGAAAACGTCCACTTGTTCTTTTATGTCCCGGAGGCGGCTATTCCTTCACTACGGATCGTGAAGCAGAAGCTATGGCACTTCAATACCTTTCTATGGGTTATCATGCAGCCGTACTTCGCTACTCGTGTGCTCCTCACCGATATCCGACTGCTCTTTTAGAGCTCGCAACATCAATCCTTTATATAAGGCAGAATGCAGATCTATGGAATGTTTGTTCTGATAAAATCGTTGTTGAAGGTTGCTCGGCAGGTGGACATCTTGCCGCTTGTCTTGGTGTTTTTTGGAATAAAGACTTCTTAGCTGATGCATTAAACCTAAATACAGAACAAAAAGATCTATTAAAGCCAAATGGACTGATTCTCTGTTATCCAGTCATCACTTCCGGTCCCTACGCGGAGAAGGGGTCTTTTGAAAATCTATTAGGTCCTTCATGGAGAGAGCATTGTGAAGAATTATCCTTAGAAAATCAGGTATCCTCCGATACACCAAGAACATTTATATGGCATACCTATGAAGATCGTATTGTTCCTGTAGAAAATTCTCTGCTTTTTGTAAGTGCATTAAGAAAATTCAATATTCCTGCCGAATTCCACATGTATGAAAAGGGTGGTCATGGATTAGCTCTTGCAAACCATCTCACAGAAGCTTGGAATGGTAATGGAACCCAGGAAGAATGTTCCTCCTGGATTCCACTTGTAAATACCTGGTTACAAAACCATTAAAATTAATAATAAATTTTAATGGTCTTAACCTCGAAAGGACGAAATAGTAAGGAGTATATATTTCCCTGCTCCAGACTGCTCTCGGTTTCTTCCAACATATTTGTTATTACAGCCGATACAACTGGGAGATGCACAAATATTCTACTTGCTGTTTTCGTTCCTTCTGCTTCATATAGGCGAATAACAAAAGCTTTTTCTCCATCTTCCGCAGGCTTAATGGTTTCTGCAATGATATTATCTGCATCAATCGTAAGAAAACTTTCCGCAGATCTTTTTCCTTTGGAAATGATCGGCTTTATATTAAATAAATAAGATGGCCTGATTACGCTTTGTGCATGAAATCCACTGTTATGCGGCAGAAAAGCATAATTACAGTAGTGAACTCCTTTATCTCCTCTATAATCCGGACGGCAACCACCCTTATGCAATGAAAGATGCATGCTTGATCCATCCACACTAATTCCATATTTGCAGTCATTTAGAATTGCTGCCCCATATCTGGTTTCTGATAAATCCGTATACTTATAATTTGACACCTCAAATTTCGCTTTTTCTTCTGAATTATTTCTTGAAGTGCTTCGCTTAATATACCCGAATTGAACCTCCTGTCTTGCAAAATCTGAAAAGATGTCCGTATCAAAAGCGGCTTTCAAAAAACGGTGGTCATCCTGCCAGTCCATTAGGGTTTCAAAACGTACTTCTTTTGTGTCCTTATAAAAGATCATGTCCTGTATCATAGACGATTTCTCCGTCAGTTGATATTTGGAACGGAGTCTAAGTTCTACCTGTCCATTATCAACCACTTTCTGAGAAAGCAATATTGCCTGATCTTTTAAGCGACATTCAAAATCTGCATCTACATCCCAGCAGTCCCATGCTTTCGATACCTCTTCTCCAATCAATAAAGTATTAAGAGGATACCCTTTTCCTCTCAGTTCTCTATTCTCCTCCAGATCCACAAGCGATTCCAGATATCCTTTGGAATCAAGCACAGCTTTCAGGAGTGGAGTAATAATTTCTTTTCCCTTAATTACAAAACAGGATCTTTCTTCCGGTACGCCCTCTATATAGTTCAAAGTAACCGAAGAATACGCCGGAATATGAATCCCTGCCACAGCCAGTTTCTTTGATCCATTTACATCTGTAATAATCTGCTGGGCATAATCACCCTCTACCATGTGATTTTCGTAGTAATCAAGATAAATAACATCATTACGATCAAAGGAAAGCGTATTCGTAACTGTAAAACACTCCTGTTCCTGTTTTTCCAATAGTTCAGTTATGTATTGATCCGACTCTGCAAGCATTTCATTCATCTCACAAATGGCTTCCTGATTTGCACGGGGAATACAGGTTCCAGGAAGAATATCATGAAATTGATTCTTCAGTAAAATTCCAACAAGCGGTTTTACCTTATTAAGATCCGGCTTATCATGATGATTCACGGCATCCCTTACAATGAGATATTCCAAATTATGAAGAGCGATCTCTGCCAGTCTGTTATTTCGTTTAATCGTATGATTATTCGTCAGAGTTCCTCTATGGAGTTCCAAATATAATTCCCCATTATACGTGGTAGGACAAACTAAGGATTTTTCCAACTGATTCATAAATTGACTGACTGTAGTATGTTCTGCTCTGGGCAAACCCTCCACATCTTTGAGACGCTCTGCCATTTCAATCATTTCAAATTCCGGTCCTCCTCCGCCATCACCATATCCGTATGACAAAAGTCTCATATTCGATACCGTTTTTTCTTTGATCGAATCTTCTCCATTAACCACATACTCCATCAGGCTTTTGGGATCCGGTTTTATATGAGTTCTGTTAAAATGGACCAAAACCTTACTTCCATCAAGTCCTTTCCAATAAAACGTATCATAAGGGAACACATTTGTATCATTCCACCCCAATTTAGTAGTAAGAAAATACCGGATACCACATCCCTGCATAATTTGCGGTAATGAAACACTATATCCAAAAGTATCCGGTAACCAGAAGCTATCCGAACGATATCCATAATTTTCCATAGTAAACCGCTGTCCCCACAAGAACTGACGAATCATAGATTCTCCGGATGGAAGATTACAGTCACATTCTATCCATGCACCTCCATTGGGTTCATAACGTCCTTCCGCAATTCGATTTTTCATCTGCTCAAACAATTCCGGATAATGCTCTTTCATCAAAGCTCCATGATAAGCGGAACTTTGGATAAAAGTATAATTCGGATACTGATCCATAAGATTCATCTGATTCGAATACGTTCTGGCACACTTCTTTAACGTTTCTCCCTGATGCCATAACCACGCTGTATCCATATGAGAATGTCCGATCAAACCTGCAAAAGGTGTTGTCTCTGAATTTTTCTTTGATAAAATATTACATAAAAGAGGCTCTGCCTTTCTCAAGGCTTCCATGAATTCCGCATGACCGGCATTTTCATAATCATAATAAATAATCTGATGAATTTGATACAGGGTATTAATAATATCCGCTCTTCGAAAACTATTTTTATCCAGAACATCCGTCATCTGATTTACTATTTTCAGGTCAAAGTAAAAATCACTTATTTCCTGATCCTTCAGACATACAGATACTTTATTATAAGAGTATTCATATTTTTCATGTGGATTACAGGAAAACGGCTGTGTTCCCATAACATAATGATGGGCATAATATTCTAAAGCTATATCAACATGTTCTCCTACTTCAGCTTTCTTTTTCATCAAGTTGCAGTAATGATTTCCATGACTGTGCACGATAATTTTTGATGTGTAAATTCCATACGGGACTCCGTCTATCCAGAGCATTGCTTCATATCCGCCAATTTCCGGCTTCAGATAAAGATCCTTTCCATCCAGGTATTCCGGAACTACAAAATCTCCTGCAAACCAGCAATACTTTCCTTCACCACCCCAGATATCCCCTTTTTTCGCTTTATGAAACAATTCCCGATCCGGCATCCTGTCCAAGGATTCTGATGTCTGATACATCCCCATGCTTACCTCTTCTACTGGTCTGAACATCAGATTTTCCAAGGTTTCCTCAAATTGCTTCAATTTATCGAGCATTCTTTCTGTCTGTTTCTCTGTCAGCATAATCAAACCTCCCGTATTCAAGTAATTGTAAATATCATAATAAGCTGTCCACAGCTAATTTAATTCCTCCAAGAATCCCTTGATCATCATTCAGACTTGCCGGTACAATATAATGTTCAATATCATTCAGTTCACTGGTCACAATATATCCATGAATCCGTTTAAGAACTTTTTTACGGATAAGAGAAAACAACTGTGTCTGGTGCATAACACCACCACCAAGAATAATCTTTTGGGGACTCAGCACCATAATGATATTTACTAAAGCCTGAGTTATATATTCACTTTCCAGTTCCCAAACTTCCTCCCTTAAAGATAGATCCGATGCCTTTATACCCCAACGTGCCTCAATTGCAGGTCCTGATGCCAGCCCCTCAAAGCAGTTTTTATGGTACGGACATTTTCCAATATATGAATCACCTGGAACTGGTGTTAACAACATATGCCCCGCTTCCGGATGTAACATTCCATGTATCAGTTTTCCATTTGACATAATACCGGCACCGATCCCTGTTCCTATCGTAAAGTAAGCTGCATCAGTCAGTCCCTTGGCACATCCCCAGGTAATTTCTCCAAGCAGAGAACCATTCACATCCGTATCAAATCCAACAGGAATTTTCAGCGCCTCGTTAATGACACCAACTATATTATAGTTTTTCCAGGCCAGCTTAGGTGTGGAAGTGATATATCCGTATGTAGTTGAATCTGGATTCAGATCAATTGGTCCAAAACAGGCAACTCCTATTGCTTCTATTTTTTCTTTACGAAAGTAGTCCAATATTAACGGCATAGTCTCTTCCGGAGTTGTTGTAGGAATTGACTTTTTATCAAGGATCTCACCTTTTTCAGTTCCTATAGCACATACCATTTTCGTACCACCAGCTTCCAATGAACCTAAATACATATTTTCATCCAAACCTTTCTATTCTTTATTCACCCTGTAAAGCACCCCATCTTCAGCCGGAATCATAAGATTTACGGCAGGATATTTGTCATTTTCCCATTCCACAAGTATATTACAGTTGTGCGGTTGATGATTCACACCGCAAATCACATATTCTTCATCCGTTTCCAACAGTCTGATAAGAGGAGCAAGGGCTATCTTTGTTTTTTCCACCTGATCCAGAGAAATTCTCTTCCACAAAGGATATCCTGCATGATCCATCCATTTTGTAAGAAACTTCCGATTACCCCAATCTTCATAATCCGTATGCTCATATTGATAGGAGACATACGTCCCAATCCAGACCGCCTGCCCGGATCCAATTTTTCGTGAAATAACTGCCGGTTCACCATCTTCGAATTCTGCCAGAACCTGCGCGTCCTGTCCCGGAATAATCAACTGACGATAAAACATTCCATGAATATCCTTCTCTTCTTTAAGATCTGTTTTCCAATGTATCGTAACCTGCTGATCTTTCTTAAGAGCCTGAATTTCTTTATGTTCAGCACCAAATAACTCATTCAGTGCATGTGCCTCCTGATCCAGAAGTCCATCCGGTCTGTATAGACCCGGACATGCTTCCGAAACCAAAGTGCCTCCGTTTTTCACATACTGATATAATATCTTGCGTTCCTTATCCGAAACAACTAAAGTCATAGGAAGATACAGAAACCGGATATGACCGTTGAGCAGTTCTTCAATATGATCCTCATGCACAAACCGAATGGGAATTCCGCTCATATACGCTGCTTTAAAAACGCCGCTCAGACCACCGGCATACATTTCCTCAGATCTGTCTGCACTGTAACATAGCACATCACTCTTTCGCGATACATAGATTCCGTTGACCGCCGGAATTCGGACTGCTTTATCCAATATCTGCTGATTTAATTGTACTGCCATGTGCTTGGCAGAGAGACTTCTCGCGGTATCCTCTCCACGAAATCCTGTTAACCCGAACCCTGGAGATTCTATACCAGCCGGCTCCGGTGCATACTGCCAATATACACTTCCTTTTCCACCAGCTGCTACTGTATTCCAATTCCAGATCCGAACATCTTCTGCCGTAGGCACCTCTCCCCCTAATAATCCAGGCTTTCCTCCACCTCCCTGTAGTTCAACCTGATAAAACAATTTTCCATGGGCTGCCTCAGCAATCATTTCATTATGAATGAGATGACGGTAAGCATTTTCCTCTCCCATTAACCACTTAGGAAAACTGGATAGTCCAAAGTAATCCACTTCTCTGGCTAATAAAAACTCATCTCCAAGTTCATTCGCCAATCCTCCTACAATCCGGTTTCCCAGAATGCCACTATAAGCCACATGCGACTGAACCTTTTTTTCCGGTGCACCTTCCTTTGCCGCCGTAACCCGGATCTTCATCCATCTGCGAAGATTATCAAGCCAGAACATTCTCCAATCATTCATATCCGTCCATGTCCCAAATCGCAAAGGTGGAGTTACCTGATCCCAGTTCTGATAGGTACGTATCCATTTTTTATTCAGTTCTTCTATCGTCTGATATTTGTTTTTGAGCCATTTACGGAATTCTTCTTTAGAATATTCACAGTAACATAGAATATTGGAACGATAATCATACATCGGTTCCAGATGAGGTTCATTCCACACATCAATGATCTCAACTGCATTTTCATCTCTATAGTGTCTGGCTGTCTCACGGATAAAGCGCGCTACCAATCCGGCGAACTCCGGATTATCCATACAAAGTCCCGGCCAGCCACCACTTGGAATATTTGCAGGACCTCCCGGCTTTATCTTCAATCCGTCTGCTGTTTCATACAGAGCATTTTCCTTTCCTTCGTACACCCAGTATGGTGCTCCTTCCGGTATTGTATTAATAATGACAGACAACCCTGCTTCTTTCGATATACGGATGAGTTTATCCAGTTCCGAAAAATCAAATTTCCCGGGTTCCTTCTCAATCCAGTTCCACATTGCCCAATGTTTGACACATGTAAAACCAAGTTCTTTCATATGTAAAATATCTCGCTTCCATACCTCTTCATTCGGAAATGGAGGACGATAATATTGTGCTCCGTAATACATCATTTGCATCCTTTCATATTTTATATTGGATCAGGATATACGAATTCTTTCTGCTCCTTTTTCTTTAAAGCGTCTTACCCATTCCTGTTTCTGCTCCTCACTTGCACTATTACCGTTATAACGCTGAATTTCTTTATGATCTGATAATCCAATCTGGTCAGCTTTATTTACACCCATATTATGATAGGCCATAATTTCTGCTCTTCTTATATTCGCATATTTTGAAAGCAGCTTTGCAACTGCCTCAAAATGCTCATCATCATCATTCAGACCTGAAATTAAAGGTAATCTGAGTATCATATCTGCATGATGGGAACATAAGAATTCCAGGTTTGTAAGAATCTGCTGATTATCTACACCACAAAGCCTTTTATGTTTCAAGGGATCTGTCACCTTATAGTCAAAAAGAAACAGATGAACTCTGCCCAATAGTCTTTCATACTGCCAGGTTGGAGCAAATCCACTCGTTTCCATACAGATATGAATATCCTTGATCTCATTTAAAAAGAAGTCAATGAACGAAAACTGTGCCATAGGTTCTCCACCTGTTAATGTAATTCCTCCACATTCTCCTTCTTCATCAGGAATTTTGTAATATTCCATATCTGTTGCTATAAACTTTTTTAGATCAGATACTGTGTAATCTCTTCCAATAATGGAACGGGCATCATAACAACACACATCAAGACATTTTCCACAGGCATTGCATTTGTCGAACTGTACCGATAATTGCAGATGTCCGTTCTGCTGAGTGACCTGATTTACACCCCTGTCGCAGACGTCCACACAGGCCATGCACCCAGTGCATGCCTGTGGACGAAAAGACAGTTGTTTCTGACAAAGATAAGATTCCGGATTGTGGCACCAGATACATCGAAGCGGACATCCTTTAAAAAATAAATTTGTCCTTATTCCCGGACCATCTTTAACAGAAAACCTTTGAATATCAAACAATGTAGCCTTAACTTCACCGATGTCTTTAGTAAGTTGTTCTATCATAAATCTCCTGTTGCACATCTTTATTTAACTGCACGAATCTGGCACTCAATCCTCCTACACGTACAATCAGATCCTGGTAATCCTCAGGATGTTCCATAGCATTTTTCAAATCATCCCTTCCAACTACTGTGATCATCAAATGTGCTCCTCCTCTCTCAAAGTAATCTTTAATGAGACCGGTTGTTTTCTCATAATTACCTCTGAAAGTTTCTCTGGACAATCTAAGATTTTGCACCATTCCTGCATGATTGTTGTGATGTGGCTTTAATATGGAATTCAGCATAGCCGTAATACCGTTTTTATCTGTTCCAGGTGCCGGATTATTCGCATTTGCCATCGGCATACCGGCCTTTCTACCATCCGGAGTAGCACCCACCCATCGGCCTAATGTGGTATTCTGTTTATTGTTAATATTCACCGCCAGATAACTATCCAATCCGACTTTTTCTGCCTGTGAACGGATTGTTTCGCAAAGCCAGTCCTGAAGATCAACAAAAATCTGATCGACATAATCCTCATCATTGCCATATTTAGGAGCATCCATCAGTTGCTTTCTCAGACTGTTCCAACCATAGAAATTATCATCCATAGCCTGTCTTAAATCTTTTGCAGAGATCACTTTGTCTTCAAATACCAGCTTTTTAATTGCTGCAAGACTATTAACAGCATTCACGACTCCATAAAGTTCCAAAGTTCCAGCTAAATATCGGCAGCCACCATCAAAAATAGCCTTACCACTATCCAGAACACCATCGTACAGCATAGATACATACATAAAGCTATGCATTTTTCCTGTTATCTCATATTCATACTTTTCATAAATCGCCTGTGCCTGAATATAATATTTTAAATTTTCTTTATAATTTTCCAGGAACTCTTCAAAAGAGTCACAGTCTTCAATCGGTTTAAGCTGGCTTCCTATTCTCCAGTCCATAATAGGTTCGTAACCACCCCTGATTGACAGCTCTAATATCTTTAATGTATTTAAGGAACCACTGGGAGTTCCAAAACTGTAGTGGTCAAATTCTATTTCTCCGCATCCTAAAGGCACATATGTTTCTGCACGCTTTCTGTCCACATGAAATGCATCCATAATGCAGGGGATAAGCACATCATCATTATATAAAAGCGGAAATGTTCTGCCCTCCTCAATACAGCGCATACAGGCCTCCCACACCTCTTTAGGCGTTTCCTTATTAAAGCGTAGTGTAAATTGCGGAAGAATTTCTTTCACAGTGCGGCATGCCTCTGCTGCTACCAGACATAACCGGTCTGCATTTTCCGGATTTCGTCTCCCATATCCCCCTACAATAACCCTGCAATCTGTCTCACTATCAAGACTATCAATCTGTCTGAAATAACTTTGCAGCATTTCTAAGGCTTCTTCTTCTGTAATAATTCCGTTATCAATGTCATGGACATACCAATCACCCAGATATTCATCCATTCTGCCAAACTGAAGAAGCGGTGCCATAATCCCATAGATCCATGCAAGCTGTAAAGCCTCCAGCATGGAGGCCGGGGCACGATGTGAAATTGCTTCAAGAGCACTTGCCATATTGCTTAACTGCTTCCTGCGCTTTGGATCCTCTGTTTCCTGAAGAAGCTCCCATGCCTGCTTCTGATACCACAAGCAAACGTCTTCCATCAATTCCACTGCACCCTTCATGCATTCGTAAAGAATGTAATCTCCACCTTCTTCTCTTGCCTTTTGTTCGTAACTTTCTACTTCTTTAATCATTCCCGGAAGTCCCAGTCTGATTAGCTTGTTAAAATCCGGATATGCTCCGGCCATACGAATAATTGGTGAGGCCGGAAGGGGTGTTTCTTTCCAGTTATCCGAAAATAAAATATTCCTGACACTATCCGGAGCGTTTCTTAATACTTTGTTATAACTGCTGTTTGTTTTCCAATATACAAGCAGTTCATGGATATCCTCTCTATATTTTGCATTGCCTTCTTCCTTTTCCAATGCTGCTGTAACCCTTGGCTCATCAATGTAATATCCATATCCACCTGTCTGACCCTGAATCCCAAGGCCGACAAGTCCTGCCTGTACACGTCCTGCAATAACATCTTCATCCTGGATCGGATGTAAAATTGCCGGATATTGCGCCCTTAAACACGCAAGTTCAATCTGTGCAGGATGTGTATATTTTTTTACTGCATCTCGATGTGCTTTTGTAAAAGCAATTTCAAACTCAAGATCTGTACGGGGATTTTTAACTTTAAAATTATTCATCACATTCTCCTCATTGAAAAAGAGGAGGCCTTACGGCCTTCCTTCTTTTTCAGTATTTTCTATTTACTCAAAAATTCATCGACCTGTTTCTGTGCCACATCCAAAATCTTATCTAATCCTGCATCCTTCTGTAACTGAATATATTCATCTACTTTCTGATCAATCTGATCTTGTGGAACCAATCCAAAAATAAGAGGTTTCCCATACTCTTCGTACAACTGATCTCTTACTGCAATTTCATTCTTGATTTCATCCACGTTAATAGTTAATGCACCGACCGGGTTATTAATGTTCTTATCTTCTCCGGCATATGCTGCCTCTTCTGCCCAGAATCCTTCCGGCTGAGTACTTGTTCCGCGCATATAATCGGATTTATAAAGAGCCCATTGACCTCCCCATCCAAGATAATTACTATTGGTACTGGTAACTCCTTCCGGATAGTCAACGATACCATCATTTAGAACATAGGTTTCACCTTCAATACCATAAATAACCATGTCATAAAACTCTCTGTCGCTTTGAAGCAGATTCAGGAACATCAATGCTCTTTCCGGATTCTTGGAATTCCGGTTAATACACATAACATTTCCCAAAGGAATACGATTGTAAAATTTGTTTTCCGGGTACATTTCAGAATATTCATGTGTCCATGTCGGATCATTGAAAACATCTTTGCTCATTGCCTCTTCGTGATTTCTGATACGGACAAGCACTTGACCATTCTGGTATCTTGATGCATCTGTTGTTTTGTCTACCAGATCATCCTTGGACACAATTCCATCATCTACCCACTGACGTACCAGCTTACAGGTTTCCCTGAAAGTCTCTGTCTGCTCCATAGGAATCAAGGTCTGGGAATCATCATTAATGTCATAATACATGGTATGAAAATCTGCCCACATTAAACCATCTCTTAACACCATTGCACGCATTGCCTGATTGATTTCTGCGGTTCCAAGAGCTAAAATGGTCTGATCCGGATAAGCTTCTTTAAACTTATATAACAAAGAATTCAGATCTTCCATTGTCTTAACCGAATTCCGCTCTACATCAATTCCTGCTGCTTCTGCTGCATCCGCTCTCCAAAGAACCCACGGACGAAAGTTACTTGCCTGAGTCCATGGCAACGCATAAACTTCTCCGTTTACCTGAACAGCATCAATCAGTCCCTGTTCCTGATATCCTTCATACAGATCGGGTGCATACTTCGGTAATAATTCACTGACATCCAGATATGCTCCTTTTGCTACCATCTGCGCATAAGACTGCCATAATCCATCATAATTCAGATCCCAGTTATCTCCAGAGCTGGCCATCGCAATCATTTTGTCCTTATAATCACCTAATCCGATCCAGTTCACTTCAAAAGTACAATTTAACTGATCCTTATACTTTTCTGATATAGCTGCCCATACCTCGTCTGCCTTAGACGGCTTATCTCCACAAAAATAAATACGTAATGTAACTGGCTCCAGTTCTGTTGTTTCAGAAGATGACTCATCCACACTATCCTGACTACTCTCTGCTGCCGTATTGGATGAAGCTGTTGAATTGCTGTTACCACATCCGCTAAGTAAGGTAACTCCCGCCAATGAAATGGCTAATGCTAAAGCTGCTAATTTTTTTCCTGTCATTAATTGTCTTTTTCTCATAGTTCCCTCCATATTTTTTATTATATAATTTATATTTCGCTCCGGATAGATTACCTTCTCCTGACTTTTAACCTCCACTATTCCATATTTGCAATCCATATCCGGAAATCACCTTAACCTTTCACTGCACCAACCATGATGCCCTTAACGAAATACTTCTGGATAAAAGGATAAACAAAAATAATCGGTCCGATCGTCAGAATCACTATCGCCATTTTCACACTTTCTACCGGAAGAATATTAGATACTTCCTGCATCATGCCTGCATTGGGTGATGATTGCAGAAACTGAGTATTCGACACAATCGTTCGGAGCAGTAACTGTAATGGCTGTTTGTTGGAATCATCAATCAACATTAATCCTGCCCACCAATCATTCCAATATGCAAGGCTGGCAAACAGCGTAACTGTTGCTATAGCAGGTTTCGCTAATGGAAGCATAATTTTAACGAATGTTGTAAGTTCCGATGCCCCATCAATTTTGGAAGATTCATACATTTCTTCCGGAATACCTTTAAAGAAATTCCTAAGAAGAAATATGTACCAGGCTCTTGCAACTGTCGGTAAAATCAAAGCCCAGACCGTATCCTTTAGATGCAGGTATCTGACACAGACAATATACCATGGTACCATACCACCGCTAAACAACATCGTAATAATTGTAAATATCAGCAATGGCTTTTGATATCTTACCTTTCGAGACAATACATACCCCGCCATAGAATTCACAAGCAGACTGCATAAAGTTCCTACAACCGTTACAAAAATTGTAATTTTGTATGCATTCAGTATTCTGTCAATATCGTACAAAAGAATTCTATAAGCATCGAAGGAAATTCTTCTTGGAATCAAAGAATATCCATATTTGACAATATCTTCTTCCGGTGTCAATGATCCGCTGACTACCATAATAAAAGGAAATAAACAAAACAGTGCAAATATGCTAACCACGATATACGCAATAACGGTAGTTGATTTGAGATTTTTCTTTAATTTCATTTTCATTTCTCGCTTCCTCCTAGAATATTGCCGAATCCTTGTCATATCTTCTGGCTAACATATTACTTGCCAATACCAGAACAAAGGAAATGATAGACTGTACAAAACCTGCTGCAGAAGCCATACCAATATCTCCAGTCTGTCTCAAGCTTCTATATACAAAAGTATCAATAACATCCGTTGTAGGTAATAGCATCGGCGAATCACCAATAACTGCATAAAACATACCAAAGTCTGCATTCATAATTTTACCAACACTAAGTAATGTCATAACGATAATAGTGGGAGTCAGCAACGGAATCGTAATGTACCGGATCTGCTGCCATCTTGTAGCTCTGTCAATTTCTGCCGCTTCATAATAGGAAGAATCAATTCCCGATAATGTTGCAAAATAAATAATTGCCCCATATCCTGTCAATTTCCATCTATTAATTATTGTTAAAATAGTTGGCCAATAACCTGCCTCACTGTACCAGCCGATTCCCTCATGTCCAAATTTCTCCAATATACTGTTAATAATTCCGTGATCCGTTGAGAATAGATTGTAAATGAATGCACCAACAACTACCCATGATACGAAATAAGGAAGTAACGTGAACGTCTGGGTAATCTTCTTAAAGAATTTTCCTCTGATCTCGTTCAGTAGAAGCGCCAGTCCAACTTCACATATCACCCCCATGACAATAAAGATCAGATTGAGAACCAAGGTATTAACGAATGCTCTTATCGCGGATTTACTGCTAAAGAGGAAACGGAAATTTTCAAATAACGGGTGCATCCAGTCGCTTCCAAACATACCATCTACAAAATTGAAATCCTTGAATGCAATCACCAACCCTCCCAATGGTAAGTAATTAAATAGAATTAAAAAAACTGCTGCCGGCAGAAACATCATATATAAAGCGCCATTTTTTTTCATTTCTTTACCAAACAGGCTGATATGTTTCTTACCATTACTTATAACTTTGCTGCTCATGTGCATCCTCCTTACTTTTTGTGTTTGCAAGGTCAGAATACCCATTTTTCTGCTAAAATTATAGTCACAGATTTGTATTTATTATTTGTTTTTCCCTCATATGAGACTTCTAAATTTGTACTTTTTATCCTATTTTTTGTTTTTTGCCTAAAATCCGTAACATGAAATTCCTTTTGGTACATCTTGTGGAGAAAAAAATAACTGCCAGATCTCAAAAGATCTGACAGTTGTAATACTGAGATAATATACGCCACACCATAGCTAGACTCTTACAAATATTTAGCGTCACATACAAAAATTATTTCTTACTAATAAATTCTTTATATTCGGACGGTGTCATTCCAACCATTTTTTTGAAAGTTGAATAGAAATTGCTTGCATTACTATATCCAACCAATTCCGCAACATCTGTAACCTTGATGTTCTGTTCCTCCAGTCTTCGCTTCGCTTCCCTTATTCTTATCTGTTTGATATACTCTACAGGGTTCATACCTACAAGTTCTTTAAATATTCTGGAAAAGTAATATGAAGAATATCCACACTCTCTGGCAATAACCTCGACACTTAAATCCAGTTCCATATAATGATTTTCAATATATGTTTTTGCTTGTTCTGTTACATGATAATAGCGATTGTCTTTTATCTTTCTTATACGGATAAGTACCTCTCTATATTCATCAAAAAGACGCATCATCCATATACCAACATTTTCAATAATTTCCTCTGAATGGAAAATATTCACCAACCTAGCTATTCCAAGATCATACTTCATATTTTCATTCTGTGTAATATAATTCATGGTTTTAATACATTCCGCAATCAACTGAATTAAAATAGCAATTACCTTTTGATAAGTATAACTTCTTATTTGGGAAATAATACTATTCAATGTCTTTTCGAATTCTTCACGATTATTCTTTCTGATGGCGTCGATCAGCTTTTCCTCCAACTCTATAGGATAACCACTCATGTCAGAATCCACCATATCTTCTATTTTATGTGGATAAAAAATCTCTCCTCTTCCGTAAAGGAAACGATAGTTCGCCATATCTTTTGCTCTGTCATAATAAGTAATACATTCCTCCAATGAATTGGCAATTCCACCAATCCCTATCGTGACGGATATTTTCAGTTTTTCCTGAAATTCTTTTTGAAGATCACTCATATTTTCTATTAATTCTGCAAAACTATTTTGTTCTTTATTCACAAAACTATAAAAAAGAGCAATTTCTCCTTCGGTCATATCTACCGCATGACAATCTGCCTCTTTACGGATCAAATCTGGAATCATAGTACATACCGTCTTCTCAAGAGCAATTCTTTCATTTGGATTATAATCTTCATATTTATCAATCCGGATGCATATCAGAAAAACATTCGAGATGTTCTTCAGCATCGGATTATACATAATACACTCTTTATCCGCCCTCTGTCCTGCAAGAAGACTTCGAATCTGATTATCTGCCTGCTCTAGCCGTATACTTTGCTGATGATTTTCCAAGGTATCCACCCTTAATAGAATCAGTTTCACCCAGTCATAGAGCGCCCCTATGGATTCTGTTCCTTCGTTTTCTACAGATGGTATATCCTTGACCAGTTCTATGACTCTTCTAATCGGAGAATAAAATTTAATGGACAGAATGTAGCTGCTTCCTACAATTACTGCTATTGCCATAATTAATAATCCAATTGTTTGGATAATAAGCATACTTATGGCCCGATTCAGTTGCTTCTCTGGCTGAAGATTGACCAGATATAGGCCTGATACTGTACTTTGGGCTACTATTGCATAATATCTTTCCCCCTGAAAGGTAATACTTTTCTGTATAGAATCATCCTTACGGCTTTTACTTTGGCAAAGTTCCATAATCTCTTTTACCGAATCTATCGGTGTTGTTCCACTTGTTTGGAAAATTACTTCTCCGGTTGCATCTGCCATAATGGTAATGCCTTCATGATTCATCAATGCCTTATTCTCAACAGCATCCTTATCCAAGGTCATAATCATACAACTGGATTGGCCAAGATCATCTTCTTTATCTACACCAAATAAAATAGAAAGACTCCTTTCAAGAGGACTTGTCCCATTTTCACGAATTTCACTATATACCAGATTGAGAGAACCTTCTATTATAGGTGATTTTAATTTCTCTTCAAAAAATTGCTCACGGTTCACATTGACATTTCCAAAACTGATAATTTCCTTCGTGTCTCTATTATATACATGCATGGAATGTATATAGTCCTGAGAAGTATAAAACTGTTGTACTACCAGATCCGTTCTGGATACAGATAGATAATCATCATTTTTTTGATAAAGAAAAGCATTAACAGACGGTATTGACTCAAGATAGTTATATGCATATCGTAGATCTCGAAACATGTCATTGACCGTATTTAGACTTTCTTTGGCCTGATTGTCACCACTATTGATAAAATCGGTTCTCATATTTCGGACAAGCTCTGCCGTTGATAACGCACTTGCAAATACGAGAGCACAAATTGCCGTAACAACAAATGCCAACATCAGATTTTTCTGATATCTTACCATCGTTCTCTTTGGCGCATTATCCTCATTCCGTCGCATCTTATTTCTCCATACTATTAAAAGTCCTTATCCACTCCCTTTTAATTAGCTCATGCCCAGCCACTGTAGGATGAACACCATCTCTCAACCAGAAGTCTGCCTTTGCCAATTTAGCTGCCTGATCAAATTTTTTCTGAAGCGAAACAAATGGCAGTTGAAATTCTTCTGCCACCTGTCTGGCCTTTTCTGCTCTTATTTCTACTTCTGCCCGAAAAACATCCCAGTTCTCCTCTGTTGCAGATGCTTTTAATACAAATGGTTCCAGTATCATAATCTTAGTTAACGGCAATGCTTCTTTTATTTCTTTCAATAATAAGGAATATATCATAAAATACTTGTCACCATCTACACCGTTTCCACTGTCCAGTTCATGCCAGACATCATTTACTCCAATCAGAATACTCATAACATCCGGCTTTAAACAAATAATATCACTTTTAATTCTAGCATATAGGTCTACACTCCGGTTTCCACTGATTCCTCTATTTAAGAAGCGATATTCTCCCGGATTCTCATATCCAAGTTCACCAGCTACCATAGTAGGGTATCCCACACCCATATTTTCATCATTTTCTCTGGAACGCCCTGCGTCAGTAATTGAATCTCCTTGAAATAAAATTGTTTTCATACGTACCTCCCTATTATGTTACTTCATTATAAATATTTACACCTTCTATACTGCGTCATCAGATGATTTACATTTTGTAATTCAATCATTTTGTGACATCCAATTCATCTGAATCATATCATTATTCCCAATTCTGTTCAACATGATCCTACCAAAAGAATAACTGTTGAAGATTCATAATCCAATTGACATCATAAAGAAACAATTAATACTTTCAAACAATGTTGACATTCAAAAGTATGTGAGATATAATCACAATCGTTCATCGGAGGGTGACTTGTTCAATCAGAAACAATAGCCGGATAAGATGGCAGGTTGAAATGCCTGCTCTCTTATCCGGCTTTTCATGTAGAGCACTTAGCGAAGGCGATGTCTGAGGTTAGTGCGAACGGTACCTGTGCACTTAATGAGAACGAGCGAAGCGAAAAACGAATTTAGTGCAGCAGGCACATGTAAGGAGGTAACATATGGAAAAGAACACATCTTTTACAGAAGGAAAAATTTTGCAGCCATTAATTTTATTTGCATTCCCTGTATTACTGGCTTTATTTCTGCAGGCTATGTATGGCGCCGTTGACCTGCTTATTGTAGGAAAATTTGCCACCTCTGCAGACGTATCTGCAGTGTCTACAGGATCCCAGATTATGACAACACTCACCAATCTGATCAGCAGCTTTGCGATGGGAACAACTATCCTGCTTGGGCAGCAGATTGGAAGTGGCAGAAAAGAAGAAGGCGGAAAGACTGTAGGAACCGCTGTCCTGATGTTTGCGGGAATTGCTATCCTGATGTCGATCATTATGGTCATTTTTGCTCCCCAGATCAGCAGCATCATGAATGCACCGGAAGAAGCCTTCCAGAAGACCGTAAATTATATCCGGATCTGCGGAAGCGGAATGCTGGTTATCGTTGCCTACAATCTGATCGGATGTATTTTCCGCGGACTTGGAGACTCCAAGACCCCCTTAATTACAGTAGCTATTGCCTGTGTATGTAATATTGCCGGTGATCTACTCTTATGTGCTGTTTTTCACATGGGAACAGAAGGCGCTGCCATTGCTACCGTATTCGCACAGATTATCAGTGTTGTGGCATCCTTTCTGTTTATCCGCAAAAAAGAGCTTCCTTTTATTATAAGAAGAACTGATATCCGGATTCATCGCGAATATCTTGGTAAAATGGTTGGCTTCGGTGCCCCGATTGCCCTGCAGGATCTTCTGGTAAGTATTTCTTTTTTGATTATCCTTGCAATCGTGAATTCTATGGGCGTGATTGCGTCCGCAGGTGTTGGTGTGGCAGAAAAGGTTTGTGCCTTTATCATGCTGATTTCCTCTGCTTTCATGCAGTCTATGTCTGCATTCGTAGCACAGAATTATGGTGCAGGACTCATGCGCAGAGCAAGAAAAGCTCTGCATTACGGAATCGCTGTCTCCTTCTCTATTGGTGTTGTAATGTTCCTAATTACTTTCTTCCATGGGAATCTGCTGGCAGGTATTTTCTCATCGGATACCGAAGTAGTTCTGGCAGCAGCCGACTACCTGAAGGCCTATGCGATTGACTGTCTGTTTACAGCAATCTTCTTCTGTTATACCGGATTCTATAATGGAATCGGTAAAACAAGATTTGTTATGATCCAGGGAATTCTGGGAGCCTTTTTTGTCCGTGTTCCGGTCTCCTATATCATGAGCATCCAGCCCGATGCATCTCTGTTTCATATCGGACTGGCTACTCCCATGTCATCCATATTACAGCTGGTTCTCTGCGTCGGATTTATGCTGATATTACAACGAAGAGGGGAACTGAACTAGTCTTCGTCTCTCTGACTTCTGTCCGGTAATGCCGATGTGATGCTGATTGCCCTTTGCAAAAAATCCGTCAGCAATTCGAAGCTCTTCATATCCGGATCAAAATAATAATAATTCTTAGTCGCTTCACGCCGCATTTTCAAGATGCCCGCATCCTTCAAGATCCGCAGATGATGCGAAACGGCCGGTCTGGATAAGTGTGTCTTCTCGGTAATCTGATTTACCCGCACACCTCTGCAGTCACCTATTTTGATCATTTCCAGAATCATATGCTGCCGGTTCTCATCTCCGAGAGTAACTAAAATCTTTCGGCATTGTTCAAATTCCATTGCCAGCCTGTCCACATCTTCTTTTGCATGCATTACTGTACCTCATGTCCTGTTACTGCTTCAAAATGATACTTTGCAATTCCCAGATCAATCTTAGAATAGAATCCTCCCAGGGATTTTGCTGTTACAACGCCATTCTTCAGTTCGAATAAAAACTTCTGTTGGTTCATTGCAGTAGGTGCGAGGCATACCGCTTCCATACCCTTCGTAAACCATTCCGTTTCTTCATCTGCATGACTCAGTTCCTTGATGGATTTACTTCTGTGTGCAACGCCCTGTGTATCACCATAGCCCAGAGAAATAAGAATCAATAGCTTCTGACCCTTTTTTATTTTGGCCTGTGATTTTCCGTGTGTCATTGCAACCCAGCAGGTATTAAGGCCCATTTCCTGGCATTTCAGTACAATTTTTTCGCCATAATATCCTGCTTTTTCCTGATCGCTCTTATTTCCAACAATTGCAATGTAATTCCCTACATTTGTGAACTTTCCGTAATGAGCCATAAAGGAATCAAAGCACTTCGGTTCATCATAAAAAACCTGTATAGATAAATGACTTTCTTCATTTGCCTCTTTGATACAGGTGTTCAGTTCTTCTCTCTTGGACTCTTCTATGGTCTGATTCCTGTATTGACGGACACTATGTCTGCTCTTTATAATTTCTAAAATTTCCATCATGATATCCTCGCTTTCGTTTAATTGTTTAAACCAAATATATCATATTCTTTTTTAAAAATTACAATGGTAAAGAAAATCGAGACGTTACATACACTCCGTTAAAATCTGGTAAATCTCCTGACGGTCAAGTTCCCGTGGATTGCACTTAATGATGTTACTGGTATCTGCTACCTGACGAAGCACTTCTTCTGTAATCTCTACTTTGGATTTTAACTGACTCATTTTGGTAGGAAGACCACATTCCTTTATGAACGCTTCCAGTGCATCCAGTTCCTGCTCCGCTGTTTCCACACCAAACACAACCTGGGCAAATCGGGTAAATTTTTCTCTCGCATCATTTAAGATATGTCTGTAATAAACAGGCTGGATAACAGCAAGTCCCTGTCCGTGATTGCAATCGGTGTATGCGCCCAGCTGATGCTCCATCTGATGCGCCTGAAAGTCTGTCAGTCTTCCGACCTTTAAGATGCCGTTTTCTGCCATCGCGGAATCCCACATCAGATTGCCTCTTGCCTGCACATCATTAACATCCGCCAGCACACGGCGCATATTTACAACCGTATTCCGCATGATGGAAAGTGCCACATCGTCCGATACATTGTCCCGATCGGAAGTACCAAGATATGTTTCCATTGCATGACTTAACGTATCAAAAGCACCGGACAATACCTACATCTTCGGCACAGTCATGGTATAAGCAGGATTCAGAACCGCAAATGAAGCTGCCGTACCGAAAAGTGCTCCCTTCCATATTTTTTCTTCATAAATGCCGGATTTCTTAATGGAACCACCGCCATAGGCAAGCATCACTTTCTTTCCGAATTTCCCGAGTTCTGCCGTAATTGCTTTCTGGGCCGCATCTTCTCCAAAGTATACCTTCATAGGGTAAGAATAAGTAAAATCATTCATTGTAAAAATCTCCTTTCACATGACATATGATCATTGTTCTTTCAATTTCTACGACTGATTATATTACCCGATAGTAACTACCGGTCAATACTTTTTCCCATAACAGCGATTGCGTCCGGATCTATTCCATATACATCTGCATTTTTCCGGATAAAGCGAACCGCTCTGGCATTGCATACAGCAAATTTTTCGCCGGTATTTCCGCGGAAGAAAAATAACCCGGTATCTTCTTTTGCAGGATCTGCCGGCTTTCCTGTTCCACACTGCTGCACGCTGTGATCATCATACAGATCAGCATTGCTGCAGCCCAAACCATAAAATGTTTCACTTCCTGCTCCTTTTCCATAATGATTCTGAAAAGTTTTCTGCTTCTGTAATTTCTATTTTTCATCCATTATCCGATAAAGTATAAATAAAACGAGACTCCATCAGAAGTCTCGTTTTGTTATTCAGTGTTAACCTGTTGGTTTGTTCTCATGAGTTTGCTTTAATCATGTTAATTGCTTTTATAAGCCGTTTAACCTTATCAGATGGTGTTTTTGAATGAAGGATGCCAAATGGCATGGTATAATCCCAATCCACAGGAATAATTCTAATTAGCGGATGAACACTTTCCCAGCTCTTGAACGCCACCAGTACTTCATTATTATTTTCACAACGGTTAAATGTTTCTACATTACAAATAAACGTATCCAGTTGCGGATTATACAGCATACACTTGGAATTGCCATAATCTATCTCCCAACAACTTACGCGCTTACGATTTATCTTACGATTAAATTATATAGTCGTAAGCATTTCTCGTCAAAGATATTATTTGGTCTCATTTTAGATTAGTCGCTTACAAATTAACTACGAATTCAATTACAACATCTCTATTTTCTTAAATGAAAAACAGCAGCCCCGCAAACATCACTACTCCAATCACATTTGCTTTAGCCGGAATCTTTGTCGGCATAATCACAATCGCCAGCGGCAACAGATTGAAGATACAGGCCCAGGCTGGAAGCGAAGTTCTTCCTGTCACAACTGCGATCAAAAAAGCACCTGCAAATACCAGCATGCCCAGATATCCGAGATACATGGTGTAACAAGTTGTCTTAAAGAAATCCCACACTGCATGCAGCGCCTCTTCCGTCAGGTTCAGTTTCACAAAAAACCACTCCACCAGACAACAGAATAAATGATGCAAAGCAAGGTTAATAAACATAACAATCGTTGCAACATACATGATCATGTAATAGGTCTGTGAATACTGCCGCATCCAGTCACACAAAGCCAGATATCCGAATATTTCAAATGTCATGGCAAACACACCAAGCAGCATGGCCAGCGACAGATTCTTAAGCGGCATTCCCCGAAATGATACCTTCGACTTCTCATAATCCTTAAAATTCGTCAGATCCACTTTCCCATTAGGTGCATATGTCAGTAAGCAATCCGAAATTCCACAAAACACATGGCCAATCAAAGCCAGTACCATAAATATTTTCCATTGCAGCATGATACAATCCCTCCAAATAGTAATGACAGTTAGATACATCTAACTGTCATTACTATATCATACGGGATCTGACTTCGCAATATGGGTTATCTTCCACTATTTTGTCTCAGCTATATCTTACTCACCAGCACGTATATTCTTTACAGTAATATGCTCAATGGATAAATTTTCATATATTCTCTTGCCACCATTTCCGGTCGGTGCCTGCGCAAGCAATCCTACTTTGATCGTTTTTGTTTCAGGCATAAGGAAATACCTGGTCATATTGAACTTTTCGCCATCTAATGAATAATGGAATGAGAATGCTCTTCCAACACGACAAACTTTAAGCCACAAGTAATCCTGTCCTTCTATATTACATCCATTTGCATCATCAGACTCTCCATTTATTGTGACAACACTAACAGCTGCATGTGTTCCAAAATCTGTAAGTTCATAGCAACATTTAGCCCAGTTTGTCATATCATGCATCACCATTACAGATGCGGAATCATAGGTCTCTCTAAACTCATGTGATACCTTTACCTTAAGTACAAAATCTCCATCAATTTCAGTGTAATAGTATGGTGCATTGCATAAAGACTCCGGCAAGATTCCCTCTTCACTTGTTGTTTCTCCACCACAGAAGAAATCTGTTAAAGCCGGTGCCATCATAATAATGCGGTTTTCTTCAAGCACAACTTCTCCTTCGTTAATCCAATGAAATTTTTCTTTAAAATGCATAATAACCTCCCGGTAGTTTTTATATTTGTATTAATAGCGCTTCTGTAATATAATTATAGCACCATCTTATTCTATTCTTATAGGATAATTAAGCCAGATTATATAACAATACTACCAAAACGGAGAGCTTCGCTATGGCAATTACAGAATGCATATCACTATCTGTTGAAAATAAAATAGATAACAACTTTTCAGAGGCTGCTTTACATATCAATGAAACAGGATATCATGGCACCCCGGAATTTCCTGTTGCTATTTATCTGGATGATGTATCGAATAAATATGTAAACTGGCATTGGCATGAGGAATTTGAAATCGGATTTGTTACAGAGGGTTCTGTCATTTTAGGTTGCGGAAACAGAAGCTATCAAATGGAATGCGGCGATATCTTTTTCATAAACTCAAATGTGTTACACTCTATGCATAGGAATTCATCACACAAATTTGCAATCTTCAAATCCATAGCATTTCACAGCTCCCTTATCAGTGACAACGTAACTAGCATTTTCTATACCAAATATCTTTTTCCAATACTGTCAAATGTCCATTTTAAAGAGTGTATTATCAATAAAGAGCAACCTGCTTACCAAAGTATATTGGAGATCCTTGAAAACATATGGGATGATACATATTTTGAAAATACAGATTATGAACTCAAAGTCCGTAATGGATTATCTACTCTATTTGGTATTTTAAATCAGATTCGTAAAAATGCAGAAAAAATCACTTCTCTTCAAACATCTAATTATCTTCCTGAGAAGAGAGTGCAGATTTTACTTGATTATATACACACCTATTATAAGGAGAAAATAACAATCGAAAGCCTATCAAAAAAAGCTTCTGTCAGCAAAACAGAGGTACTTCGCTGTTTTAAGTCAATAATAGGGGGGTCACCAATCCATTATCTTAATAATTACAGACTACAAAGAGCAGCTCATCTACTAATTAATACCGATAATAACATACAGGAAATCGCAGTGGACTGTGGCTTTGACGACAACAGCTATTTTTCCAAGCTCTTTAGAAAAAAATATCATGTAACGCCACATGATTATCGTTTCCAGAAAAGAAAATCACACAATGCTGTCATAAATCTTACTCTTTAAGAAAAATAAGCAGCGATCTGTGATTATTTTACAGACCGCTGCTTATTTTTTTCGTTTTTTCTTTATTTTTGTAATATGGCATCCCCATACATTTGCAAAACTTTTCCGTCCTTAGAAATCCATAGCTTGCATCCCCTTGCCTCCGGTATCTGAAGAATAAATTTTCTATCCGAGCTGCAGTCTGTCCATTCTGCAAAATCTGTCCTGCCATAATTAAGTCTTTTATAATCTTTGATAATATATAGTTTAAATTCTGCTGAAACCCAGGACGCAAATTCAAATGCGATATCTGAATGAGCATAAGTACCACCATATCTTCCTGCTTTTGATATCATACCGATTGCGCCAACACCCTCTATCCATTTTTGAGGCGACATCGTAAATGCATTCAAACCTGCTTGACCTCTAAACAGGTCGAATTCGACCTGTTTAAAATCTGGATTATGTAATCTTTCCCACAAGCCTAAAAATTCCAACGTTTCACGACTTCTTAACCAATTTTTAATGACATCATGGGGTGTATCATTTCTGTATCTTGCAATATCTGTTAATGAAATGAATTCATTCTCAAAGTCACTGGTGTATATGCTAATGTCATATCCTTTCGCATGAATTGTCTCTTTTATTATTTTTCCCATAATTTTACCCTCTCATTTTAATTTTAACCTAGGCGTTTGCGAAACGCCACAAGCCGCATAAATACGGCATTTTTTGTTACCCAAAAACAAATAACTCCTCACTGGATATGGTATAATAGAGTTGACTAAAAACTAAAATCCACACACCCAAGAAAGGAGTTATTCTGATATCTATAATACCATACAAACAACTTTCTTTGGCAGATATTTTTTCAGATTGCCAAGAAAAATTTGAAAATGACAAACCTGCGTTTCTTTCTCTATTGGAAACCCATATCGATATTAATGAGTTTATTCCGATTTCTTTCAGAAATCATTTCTATGCATCTACAGGCAGAACCCGTAAATACCCTTTGCAGGCTTTTCTGTGGGCTTTAATCATCCAGCGTATTTTCTCTATCCCCACAGATCAGCTTCTCTTGACTTTTCTCACCTACTCAAAACCACTCCGTGAATTCTGTGGTTTTTCCAAAGTCCCTGATGCCTCCAAAATCACCCGCTTCAAACAGGACTTTTTAGATGACCTACAGCTTGTATTCGATAAGCTTGTTGATGTTACCGAGCCTATCTGTCAGGCGATTGACTCTGCGAAAGCAGATATGACCATCTTTGATTCTTCCGGCATTGAAGCATTCGTAACCGAGAATAATCCGAAGTATGCTAACAGGATCATCAAACAGCTTAAAGCATATGCGAAGGCTCAGGGTTTTGATAAATCTTATGATCCCTACAAGGCTGCCTATGGCTCCATGCCTTCCCATGCTTCTGCTAATCCCGAGATTAAGCAGCTTTATATCAATGGGCATTTCTGTTATGTCTTCAAGTTCGGCATTGTCACCAATGGGCTGGGCATCATCCGTCATATCTCTTTTTATAACAAAGACTTTATGACATCTCATCCTGATATCGTTGTCGAAAAGAAATCCGATTTCCCTGACGAAGATAAAAGTGTTCACGATTCAAAACTTTTGATCCCGACACTCAAGGACTTCTTTTCCAAACATCCTCTAATCAATCCCAAAACATTTCTCGGTGATGCAGCTTTCGATACCGCACAGCTATATAAGAGCCTTCTTACCGGTGACACTTTTGGTGATGACAAACATTTCTCGAAAGCTTATATTCCGCTGAATGCAAGATCCGGACTTGAAAATCTGGATTATTCCATCAATGAAGATGGTATTCCGTGTTGTCCCCATGATCCTTCTTTACAAATGAAGTACGAAGGCACTTCCAAACTTCACAGTGGAGTAACAAGATATAAATTTGTCTGTCCAAGAATGAAATGGATTTATGATAAATCAACTCAAAAATCCCATCGTCATTGTTTCTGTGACAACCCTTGTACTTCTTCTAAATGTGGGCGGATGGTCTACATCTACCCGGAAAAGGATCTTCGTGCTTATCCCGGAACGATCCGCGGCACCGAAAAATGGGATGATACCTATAAAATCAGGACTGTTGTCGAAAGAGATATCAACCACATCAAAGACAATCTCTGTCTTGCAGGACGCCGAACCCAAAATGAGAGGACTCTGCATGCTGATCTGATTCTTGCCGGGATCACACAACTTATTACTGTTGTTCTCGCAGATAAGATCAATCACCACGAATATATTCGAAGCATAAAACCACTCATAGCTTAGGACTTACCACTTTCATAAAGTCCATAGCTTATTAAAGTGCGCCTAAAATGTCCAGTTATCCATTTTTCATTCCAGAATTCGTGCTCTGCGCGAATTCTTCCTTGTTTTCTTTCAAGATTGCGAACGAGCCTAGCGAGTTTCGCAATTACCTACTTCTTTATATGGTCTCCCGATACTTTAGTAGTTCCTCAATATAGGCCTCTCCATATCTGGACAGGCTGCTTCCCTTCCGGGTAATATAACCAATCGTTAACGGATCCTCTTCCTTCAGCTTAATCGATACAAGCCCCTGTAAAATGGCATCCTCACTCGACAGCATTCCGCATCCGACCGAATATCCAAGAAGTTCTGCCATGATTTCCATGGTGGTTGCACGGTCGTCTGTCTTAATCATTTTTTCAAAATCATAGTCCGACATCGCTTCCTCGGTGAGATAAAAATTACTGTCATCACTCTGATCGAAAACAATACAGGGATAATCCTTCAGCTCCTCCAGTGAAATTTCCCCCCGGTCTGCAAAGGGATGTTCCTTCCATAAATAGGCATAGGTTTCTCTTTGCATCAGCGGAACAAACTCTAATTGAAAGTCCTTAAACAGTTTCCTGATTACCGCTTCGTTCGCTCCCGAATAGGAAACGATCCCGACCTCGCTCTTCATATCCCGGACATTTTCAAGCACTTCGTTAGTTTTTGTTTCATGAATGGAAAAGACATATTTACCCGGTCCAAACCTGCGGATCACGTTGGTAAAGGAGCGGATGGCAAAATTATAGTGCTGTGTCGATACGGAAAACCGCTCCTTGTCCTTATTACGCGACAGATAGCGATCCTCCAGAATTTCATACTGCCCCAGCACCTTTTTCGCATAGGTAATAAACTCACGCCCGGCATCCGTAAGCCCGATTCCACGATTACTTCTTTCAAACAGCACAATCCCAAGCTCGTTTTCCAGTTCGCTGATGCTTAAGGAAAGAGCCGGCTGTGAAATATATAATTTCATTGCTGCCTCCCGTAAAGAGGAAGAATTGGCAACAGTAAGAACATATTTCAGCTGATTCATATTCATCGGAAAATACCTCATATATGTTACTATATTGGCTATACACCTTTAATTCCTGACATAATTAAGTATCATTTCTTTTAATATGAGCAGCTCCGGTGTGTAGTCCCTGTTTTCTTCCGATCCCCAGACAAAGCCATCTGCATAATACTCACAGGCTGCTACCATGGTATGTATGGTTACCCGTATAAATTCCTGCTCCGGGATATCCGTGCGGAAGCTGTGATCGGCTTTGGCCTTTTCATACATCATATGAAGCCGCGTGTTAATGGAATATAGGGCATTATAAAACTCTGTCAGATGTTCATTGTCCCTGGTTACACCCATATGGCTGACATAATAGTTGAAATTGTCATTATACTGAAGTAAATCCTTATGCTTCTGGTACATATCAATACAGCTGTCCATGACCAAGATCAGTCTGTCAATTGCCGGAATCTCATCAATGGAACTGATCGGTCTTGTCCTGTCCAGTTCATCCATGTACTCCTTCCATTCCTTTGTACAGACTGCAATTACAAGCTCCAGTTTATTCGGATAATACCGAAAAAGACTTGCCCTGCCGATTTCGGCCGCTTCTGCAATCTCTCCCATACTCACCGGCTCAATCTTTCTTTCAACAAAAATACGAAAGGCTGTCTCTAAAATCTTCCTGTTACGTTCACTTTCTTTTACTATTTGCTTTTCTGATTTGCTCATAAATAAACCTCTTTTTAATAGGATCAGTCTCACACATTTATATGAAACATAGAATGACATCCATTGTTTTCAAAACATTCTCATATCTTTCCCTATTAATTATGCGGCGTATTCACAGAAATGTACAGATGAAAAATCAATTCTTATTGAAATCTATTCTTACAATACGCATCTTCATAAATCCATCTCCGATTTTTGCCAGAAGACGGAAAAATCCACTTACAGATGGAATTTTGAGGTCATGATAGCCAAGCATATATCCTTTTGCAGATACCTTCGTGTCCGGAAGCCATACCCGGCTTAATGCCAGATCAATAATCCAATATGATAGAAAACAAACGCCAGCACAAGGGAAAATACCAGATAATAGGCAACCGAAAGCCCGATCCACTTCTTAGAATGGTTTTCACGGAAGGTCGCTGCCACAGTCATCGTACACGGCACATTAAATACAATGGCCATAATAAATCCAAGAGCCTGCGCTTTTGTGATTACCTGCGGTAAAAGTGTAATCATTCCTTCAGTCATTCCTACAGATTTTGCATTAAATGCGGCATTTACCATATCACTGTTGCTGTATAGCGCATTGATAACACCAAGCAGGGATTCTTTGGTAAGCATGGAAGAAATATATGCCATGAACATCTGCCAGGTCATGCCAAACTGGTTCGTTACCGGCTCAATCACCTGCCCGATTCTGGACAAAATGCTGTATTCTCCACCAAACCAGTTATAGGAAAGCAGATAGAATACAACCGAAACCAATGTAATCACACGGAATGCCCTGCTGAAAATATCCCACGCCTTCATCAGCGTTGTCCGGATGATATGTCCCCACTTTGGTTTATGGTAAGGGGGAAGCTCCATGATGATACCTCCCTGATCCTCTTTGCTGATCAGTTTTCCCCTATAAATTCTGGATACCAGAAACAGGGATCCGATGGTGGTAACCAGCATGAGCAGAACAATCGCCATAGCTCCAACAGGACCATAAAATACCGTTGCAAGCATTGGTGCAAGGGAAAGCGTCGATCCACACGGAATACTCCAGACAAGAATCATCGTCAGAAACCGCTGTCCGGAATTGTCAATGACACGGCTTCCTGCAACACCTGCCATATTACATCCCAGACTCATAAGAAGAGAACAAATACTCTTCCCCTGCAAGCCCAGCTTCTCCATTGCAGAATTAAAGACGACCGAAATTCTCGCCATATAGCCTACATCTTCAATAATTGCAAATACAAAGGTCACTCCAAGAACAAATCCTGCCATGGATATTGCAAACCCAAAAACATTTGGTATCACCACATAAACCAGTTCTGCCAGTGGCTTCCAGACATTCATTGCAGTCATCAGCTTTTCTAACGGTCCACTGATCACACCGGCAAACCCAAAACCAAGTGCCATGACAGGAGCCGCCACAACCATCGCTGCTGCCAGTGCAGCTACAATAATTCCAATTGCCATCCATTTCCCGAAATGTTTTCCCAATGCTTTTTTATCAAACCCCTTTAACTCAACTTCCCGATCCGGTCTGCTGACAACACCTTTCAGTAGTTTGTCGATATATTCATATTTGTGTTTTCCGGAAATCATCAGTCCCTGATCCGTCCTCTCAAGCTCAGAAACCGCCAGCTTTTCCTTTGTAAAAAGCCTTTCTTCCTTCTGTTTTTCCGCAAGCTCCTTAAAGGAAATCCCTGTGTCCCTCTCATAAAACTTCATAAGCTGTGCAGAATCCGCAATTTTTGCTTCACGAATTGCATCTACAAACTGCTGCTTCAGCTCACGATACCGCTTCACCTCTGACGCTACAAAGCCGACTACCGGAATTCCTAACCGTTCACCGAGCTTCTTTATATCAATATGAATCCCCTTTTTCTCTGCAACATCCATCAGATTCAGAACTAAAACTACTGGCGTATTCGTTCCCACATAATCTGCATACATATATAAGGAACGTTCCAGTTGAGAGCTGTCTACGAGAATCGCAACCAGATCCGCAACACCTGACCGGATAAAGTTCGCTGTAATTTTTTCTTCCTCCGATCCGGCTGACAGACTGTAGCTGCCCGGTAGATCAATGACGCGATAGCTTTCTCCCTGATATGTAAAGTCCCCCTCCTTACGCTCTACCGTTTTGCCCGGCCAGTTACCAACATGCTGATATGCACCGGTCAATCCGTTGAATACGGTAGATTTTCCTGAATTGGGCTGTCCCAGTAACGCGATTGTCCTGCTCATGCTCTGTCACCCTCCTTAATCTCGATTTTCTCACAATCCTGCCTGCCCAATGCAATTACAGAATCCCGGCAATAGAATAAAACCGGCTGATCCTTAAGGTTCTGAATGACCCGTACCATAGTCCCTTCTACAATTCCAATACCGATTAACCGTGAAATCAGGTGATGACTTCCACTTACGGAACATACGGTTGCATAACATCCGGCATCTGCCTCTGATAACTTCATCCTTATTTGTCCTCCTCTTGCTTACCTCGTCCTGACAGCGTATACTATTGTTAGTTCGTTATGTCTAACTTGTGATATTTTACAATTTGACTGAAAATATATCTATACCTCTTTCAGTCAAAAAGGTTCGTTTAGCCACGATCTCTTTGCAAGGGAAAGGAATCTTATGAAAAAAGAACAATACATGAGCAGCGTCAGACAATTTGTAACAGAAGGACGGGATATCGGTATGATCCATCAGGATACCCCCGATGGTTTCATGGAATTGACCGGTTACTATATTCTTCCAGGGATTTATCTGGTATTGAATGATATTCACACGCAGATTGTCCCCTTAAATGCACAGCAGTCACAGGAAATTCTGCTTGTGAATTACTGCATGGAAGGCCGGTGCGAATTCCGGGTAAATGAAGACAATTACAGTTATCTGGACCACCGCATGATGAGTATTTCCTCCCGGATGGCCCAGAACCAGTTCTATTATCCTTCTTCCTGTTATAAGGGATATGAGATTTATGTTCTGCCGGAATGGTTCACGGAAAAGACAAAGGACTTTCTGAAATCCTTAGATATTGATATGGATATGCTGATTGCTTTATATGAAAAAGGAGTTGCCCTGTATGTTACAGATCCTTTTCTGAAACTATGGAATGATCTGGCTGACTGCTGCCCTGCTGAAAATATCGGACAGATCCGTCTCCTTACGCTGCAGCTTTTAAAATACTTTTGCGATTACAAACCGGAAAACAACCGGAACATGCTCTATTTATCCAGGGTGCAGGTCATGCTTGCCAAAAAGGCACAGGAAATGCTTACTCGGGATTTAAGCCGGCATATCTCCATGAAATCCATCGCGGATACACTGGGTGTAAGTGAGACTAGCCTGAAACGTTATTTCCACTCCGTATACGGAGCCAGCCTGTCCACTTATATGAATGAAGTACGCATGAAATATGCCGCAGAACTTTTGACAACATCAAAGCTTGGTATCTCTGATATCGCAAAAGCCTGCGGCTATGTAAATCAGGGGCGCTTCGCCACTGTCTTCCGTGACTTCCATGGAATGAAACCATTGGATTACCGGCGGAACCATGCGCTAATATTCTAAAAGCCAAGATTGTCATTTACAAGAATCACGTGGATTCTTCCGGTATGTCTGGAATATCTCGTGATCAGGAACTGGCAGCAGATCGTATCCGGAGATTTGCAGTCAAAGCACTTACCGGTTTCCTTACACGGAGTCTTCACATCGAATCGTTGTGCATTGGTGGGAGCAGCTACATTTCTTGCACGCTTCATGGCACTGTCAAGATCAGCACACACCTTATTCATTCCAACAATGAAGATCACCTTCTTCGGTCCCTGGGCAATGCAGGAAACACGGTTGGAATTGCCATCGATGTTAACAAGAATACCGTCACTTGTCATTGCATTGGCACTGGAAAGAAAGACATCGGAATCATAAGCGGCAAGCAGTCCCTCACGAGGCTCCATCTTAGAACGGTCAAGGTACTGATAATTTCCCTCCTGCAAAGCCTGAACCAGTCCGATTTCGTGAGCACTCATACACCCACCCATGGAAATGGTACTGTTTTCTTCGATCAGCTCCAAAGCCTGTTTTAAAGCAGCTTCCTTATCTTCGGCATAGTAGCCCGTCATATTACGGGACTGTAAGCCTTTTATGACCGTCTGTGCCAGACGTTCGTTTCGTTTCTTCATATTTTCATCCATAGGTTTGTCCTCCTGTCAAAAGAGATTATTGATTTTATTTTATCAGCAAGAGGCCGGATGTGCAATTCCAATCGCTGTTACTCAGCTTTGAACGCCCTGGATCTCCCATAAAAGAATAAAGATTTTCCACTGTCTTTTCATCGTTAAATTTTCATGCCATTTCCTGTATGCCCTGGATTCCACTAATGCAATTGCTCCATTTACAAATTCTCCTTTACGAAGTTTTCTATTTGTATTGCTGCATTTTCTTCATCACTGCCCTCAACAGTGATAATAATAGTATCCTCCTTTTTAACATTCAATTGCAAAAGCTTCATTAGTTGTGTTGCCAAAACCTGTCTTTCTCCTTTTTGAATTGTAATTCTACTATGGAATTTTTTTGCTTCCTTAACTAAAAGTCCTGCCGGTCTAGCATGTAGTCCCAGTTCTTCTTTCACAATATATTCGAAATATTTCATCTATGCACTCTCCTTGTATAGTATCTTTTAATAAAAAGCTTCCTGTTTAACATAAAACTCCCTTTCTAACTCGTGGTTTTACCATTTGCCAAAAAGGGAGTTTCATTACTGTACAATAATTTCTGATTCCAATTGCAGAGTTCTGTTCTTTAAAATACATACCGTATATTCAATTGGTATTTCCTTACATCTCATTATTCTACGTATTCTGATGCATGGGTCATCATCTAGTATTTCCAAAGCCTTTTTCTCTTCATCTGTAGGTATACAGGCTGTAAATTTCTCAGCTCCTACTAGGTTTTTCATCCCACACTCTTTAAAAAAACAATACAATCCTGATTTTTCAATCTTTAATAGATCAAAATGAGGAAATAGTTTTTTAGGAATATATGTCTTTTCAATCAAAGCCGGCTTTCCATCCAAATAACGAAGGCGATTTAAATAAATCACACTGTCTCCTTCTTCTAAGGCAAGCCGCCTTTTCACCTTATCTATAGATTCCGACAATTCCTGAAAACACAAAATCTCTGTCGACGGTTGAAATCCCTGTTCCTGGGCCATACTGCTGAAACTACCAAAAGAATTTACATTCATTTTTACTTTTGGTTCTGCAAGAAAAGTTCCCTTTCCATGAATTTTCACTAATACTCCTGCATTTACTAGTTCCTGTATTGCCTGTCGTACCGTGGCTCTACTTACACCATATTTCTGACTAATCTCTGGCTCCGTAAGAATCTGGTCTCCTGGAAGCAGCTTTTCATCTGAAATATATTTTGCAAGTTCTTCTATTAATTGCTGATACAATGGCATTTTCCCCAGCATAATATCTCCCTAAGTTTTATTACTGCTCAAATTCACAGTTCATCCTTCGAATATAGTCCTTATCATACTTATCCGATTTGGATGATACCACCTTATTAAATTCTTTCAATAAAGGGTGTTGCTCCAAACTATCCAAGTATACGGTAATATCATACACCAGAAATTGGAAAAATGGCAAGCAGTAAATCGAAGATATGGACTGTTCTACCTTTGTAGCAATCGTTATTACGTTTTCATCCTCTTCCAATCCGTCAAAGGAAGTTAACATATACGCAGCATCCGTCATTTTGCACGTTGCTTCATAGATTTTTCTTACCCTCTCAGATGTTTTTTGCTCTGTGTCCAAAAAGAAAACCGTGTGATGTGGTGTAAGCTGCAAATTATATCCATGAATATACTCTTCGGTTTCCAAAGGAACTGCTATTACCTTAAGCAACTCACTACACTTCAATGCACCTTCACATACTGCTCCGTATGCTCCTCCTGCTGCACACATAAAGACTTTTTGCATAGAACTAAATGCTTTGATATGTTTGTCAATAAATTTCGGTAACTTTTCCAGAACTGTTTCATAGGCCGTAAATGCACCTATCAGCTGTTCCTTTTTCTCCTGATAAATTTCTTCTGTTATATATCCCGTTCTTTTTCCAGCTTCCAGGGAAAACAGCATAAAGAAAACTGCCAGAAGTGTTACGCCTTTAGTCACATATGGTTCCTTTTCTTCTACTACTCCATAATCAATTTCGATATCTGCATAATCTTTAAAATCATTTTTCACATTAGCTGTAATTCCAATTGCGGTTTTGCCAAGTTCTCTTAACTTTTTTAATGCGTCAATGCAATTTGTACTGATGCCACTTTGAGATACCACTACCGTAAAACTATTCTCTACTAGATCATGATTATAATGTGTAAAGGTAAATGGGGGCATTATCTCTACTGAAACTCCCAAATATCTTCTCATAAAATCTTTTGCGGCCGTCGAACCATTGCTACTAGAGCCAGATGCAACAATACAAATAGATTTACAGTTGCTTTGCAAATATAAATCCACTAATTCTTTTGTTAGCTTATAGGAATTTTGAATATTCTTTAATGCCTGCTCAGACGTTGTAAGAATATATTCATCCATTAATAGTTTTTTTTCTGCCATAACAGTTTTTTACTCTCCTTTCTTTTCATTAGGACGTCATGATGTTATTATCATAAAATATAATTATAATTTTGTCAATATGCACAATTATTTTTTTGATTTTCTTTTTTTATTGACAAATACTTTACTTCTATGATATTTTGATTTTAAAGATACGGACGTCATGATTTTAAAAGGAGGATTGTATGCCATGGAAAATAATATTCCTAACATTGTATTAACCCGCGTAGATAATCGGCTCATTCACGGACAGGTTGCCACGAATTGGTTGCGTTCCTACTCTGCCAATCTCTGTATTGTAGCAGATGATGAGGTTGCAGAAGATTCTATGCAGCAGACTTTATTAAGACTTGCTGCTGGAAACATTCAGGTCCGATTTTTTACCATACAAAAAACCATCGATATTATTTATAAGGCAAGTCCTGCACAAAAAATTGCCATTATATGCCGTACCCCAATTTCGGTAGAGCGATTAGTTGAAGGCAATGTTCCAATCAAATCTGTAAATATTGGAAATATGCATGAACACGAGGGAAAAATCAAGCTGACTAAAACAATATATGCAGATCAAGAAGAAATTGCCGCAATAAAGAAACTTATTAGTAAAGGAATTTCTGTTGAATACCGAATGCTTCCAAAAGATCATTCGATATTTATGGATTCTATATTATAAAATAAATAGGGAGGGATCAAAATGTCTATTGCACAAATAGTTATTATTACAATTATTACTGGACTTGTTGGAATTGACTGTTACCTAGAAGTTTTTCAAACATATCGTCCGCTTATTCTTGGAACAATCATCGGTCTTGTTATGGGGGATCTTAAAACAGGTCTTATTATTGGTGCTACATTTGAAATGATGTGGATGGGATTAATGCCTATTGGAGGTGCCGTGCCTCCCAATATGGTTATTGGCACCGTAATTGGCGTCGTCTTCGGCATTGCAAGTGGTAAGGGTGCCGATGTTGCAATTGGATTTGGCGTTCCCTTTGCCGTATTAATGCAAGGAATTGTCATACTATTGTACACCGGCTTTTCATACTTTAACCGCTCTGCCACAAAATATATTCAGCAAGGCAACTCTAAAAAATTTGACCGTATACAGTTACAGGTATGTGTGATTATATTTTTCTGCTATGCTTTAGTTGCTTTCCTCCCAATCTGGTTTGGAATTGACAAAGCAGAAGTTATTGTTAATCTGTTGCCTGAGTGGCTCACCAACGGGCTTTCTGTTGCCGGCGGTTTAATGCCCGCAATTGGATTTGCTATTCTTCTTAATACTATGTACAAAAGGGATTACATTATCTTCTTGGCACTTGGTTTCATATTAGTTACATATTTTTCACTGCCAATTCTTCCTTTAGCTGTACTTGCCGCATGTATCGCTGTTTATGATTATCTAATTTCAGAAAAAAAGGAATCAGTTCCTTCCAATATTGAAGAAAGTGAGGATTATACAAATGGGATCTAATAAAAAATTGACTAAAAAAGATTTGAACAAAGTTGGCTTTCGTTCCATCATGCTAAACGCAACATTTAATTATGAACGTATGCAGGCGACTGGATTTACCTATTCCATGGAGCCTGTTATTGAGAAGATTTATGCAGATGATCCAGAAGAAAAAAAGGAACGGGAGCTAAATCACCTCACTTTTATGAATTCTCATTCTTACGTAATTACTTTGATTATGGGAATCTGTGCTGCAATGGAAGAAAAGCGGGAAGACAAAAACCTAATTAATAGTATTAAAGTAGCACTTATGGGACCTCTTGCAGGACTTGGCGACTCTTTAGTATGGTTTACAGCCATTCCAATTTTAGCCGGTATTGGTATTTCTTTTGCCATGAATGGGAATATTTTGGGTCCAATCTTCTTCTTTATTGCATTTAATCTTATTGGATTTGCTATTCGTTTTGGTTTTTTACATGCAGGTTATAAACTTGGCATTGGAATTCTTGATAAAATTGGCGAAGTTGGAAGTAAAATCACCCGCGCCGCTGGAATTCTGGGCATGACAGTAATCGGTGGTCTGATAGCCTCCTATGTTACACTTACCACAAAATTGTCTATCACCTCCGGAGATGCTACTGTCAATTTACAAACAGATGTATTTGATTCTATCATGCCTAATCTTCTTCCTTTATTGTATACGGTCTTCATTTTTTACTTAATCCGGGCAAAAAAGAAGTCACCAACTGTATTAATTTTAATTACAATTGCATTTTGTGTAATTGGATCGCTTTTGGGAATCTTTTAGAAGGGAAAATCATTTATGACAGGTATTATTTTTACAGGACACGGCACCTATGGGAGTGGGTTACTAAATGCAGTCTCTTTACTTGCAGGAAAAACACCATTTTTTATTTCTGTTGACTTTTCCGGTGAGAATGCAAATTTTTTCAAAGAGGAACTTCATAATGCAGTTATGGAGTTAATCAAAATGGAATGTGAGCAAATTCTCATTTTATGTGATTTATTAGGCGGAACACCATTTAACACTGCCGTAACTTTATATCACGATACAGACAATGTTATAATTATTTATGGTACAAATGTTCCATTTGCTGTACAGCTTTGCCTAAGTGTTGAAGATCAGCATATAACCCGTGACGATCTTATTGCACTTATAAATGAGAACTTGGATTCTCTCGGAGTTTTTACGAATTCAAACTCTTATGAAACAGAAAGTGAGGATGGCTTATAAGCCATCCTCACTTTCCGTAATAACTAATTACAAAATTCTATTTGATGCTTATATTTCTGTCGACATCTAAGAAAAGTTACTCAACTTTGAAAGGTAAGGCTGGCTGTTACTTATCATTATCTATCTATGGTCACCCCAGACTTTTTCACTCTTCAAGTCCACTTAAATCAAGCCGGTAAATCGGGTTATCCAGTTGCAGATTATCCATAAACATGATCATATAAATCGGCATATATACTTTCTTTCCATCGACCTCCACATTACCTTCCGAAAAAATATAAGCCTCCTTGATACCATAATCCTCTGCTTCAAGAACATTATTTAATGCAGAATGACGTTTATAATCTTTTCCGGACTTAATTTCTAAAGGAGTAGCTTTACCATTTAATTCTATTACAAAATCAAGTTCACCCTGTTTTTTACTATTAAAGTAATATTCCTTATGCCCTTTTGCAAGAAGCTCCTGTGCGACTGCATTTTCAAAAAGTGCACCATTGTTAATGGATGAATCTTTATTTAAAATCGCTAATTTCGTCTGATTCGAATAACAACTTGTCAGAAGTCCGATATCTGAAAAAAAGAGCTTAAACAGATTACGGTTCTCACTGATGATCAGTGGCAGCTTAGGTTCCCTGATGTTGTATACTGGAATGGCTACCCCCGCATCCTTAAGCCACAAAAAATCATTTGCAACCCTGTCATAATTCATGCCCTGCCCAAGAACATTTAATTGAAAACGTTTATTTTTCTGATCAAGCTGTCCCGGCATGGAGTCATAGATTTCCTGTAATTTTAATTTATATGTCTTTTCATATTTTGAAAAATCCTGCTTATACAGCCGGATGATTTTATCATGAATACCTCCAACCTTTGCCAGATCATTGGAATCATTATACATAACAACTGCTTCCGGCATTCCTCCTACAATCAGATACAGATAAAATACATCCAGCATCCTGGAATGAACAAATTCATCTACTCTGGTTCTATCCTCAAAATGTTCCTTTAATGTAGATATAATATGCTCATTTACTCCAACAGCACATGCAAATTCCTTAAAATCTAACGGAAACATATCAATAACTGACAAATAGCCTACCGGTGCTGATCGGAGATCGTTTAATTCCACGCCTAAAAGAGAACCACTCATAATATAACGAAAGCTCCCATCCTCCACTAAAAATTTAATTCTTGTAACAATATCTTTAAACTCCTGTATCTCATCAAGAAAGAATATAGTCTTACCAACTTGAAGTGTTTCCTTTGTCACCAGACTTAACCGCATCATCAATTCTTTTGCATCCTTTGCTCCTGCAAACAACTCAATTAATTCCGGGTTCTCTATGAAATTCAACTCCACGTATGGAAAACCACTGTTTTTCAGGCACTCCCGTATCAGATATGTCTTACCGATTTGTCTAGCTCCGGTAACTAATAAAGCATCTTTTCCATCTGAAATCCATTCTGTAATTATTTTTCCTGCCGACCTGTCAAGCATATTATCCCCCTTATTTCTTAATTAAAATTATATATTCAACTTTTCCAACCTATTTTAGCATAATTTTTTCAACTTTTCCAACCTGTTTTGGCGTGTTTTTTTCAACTTTTCCAACCGCTGAGTAACTACGGTGGTAAATTGAGTTAAATTGACCAAATGGAGTTACTTTGCTTTGGCAACTTATGAATGTACATGGCTGACATATTGCGTTATACTAAAATCATTACCTGTCAATTATCTTTTATATGTACAAAGTAGAAAGAAGGAAATTTCGCATGGATACTCCAGATTTTTCAAAGGAAAACATCAAGCCCTTATTTGAGTCAAAATTTATCCGGGTGTTTGATTTGCAATATGCAGAAGGAAAACATTATTACGATGCGACCAGACGAACGGCTGATGATCTGGTTGCTGCGAAGACCACGGAAGAATTCAAGAAAATGCTGGCAGATGCTGTGACCTGCATTGTTGTTTTGAATATAAAGGATTCTGAACCAAAGCTTTTACTCAGTCATGAGTTCCGCTACCCCACCGGTCAGTTTCTGTTAAGCCCTCCGGCCGGTCTTATTGACAAAGAGGATGCTGACCTTATTACCACCGCAACCAGAGAGTTAAAGGAAGAAACCGGCATTGTTTTTGGAGACAACGATACCGCGAAGGTGATCAGTCCACTTCTTTTCAGCACTCCGGGAATGACCGATGAAAGCAATGCTCTCGTTTTACTTTCCATAAACCGTGATGCTCTTCCGGAACTGAATACCGATGGCGCTGTTGGAAGTGAATGCTTTAACGGATTTTCACTTTTAACAAAAGAAGAGGCCCTGCAGATTTTAAACCGTGGAACAGATTCCGACGGTATTTATTATTCGGTGTATACCTGGGCCGCTCTGATGTATTTTGTGACAAGCTTCGGTCATTAATATTGTTATCATCCCGAAGGTTGAAGAATGCTTTATGTTCATTTTATTTGAGGAACTACTAAAATTTGTATATAATTACTAAAATAGGAATAATTCCTATTATTATATTCTACATTCCACTATCTGTTAATTTTACTGCAACAGGTATATACTATAGTTATCAGGAAAGATAATAAAAGTTCCTGATGCAAATATAAGGTACCGGATCAGTATCCGGCAGATACAGCACGGTAACCAGAAAATCAGGGAATGGAGGATAAAGAATATGGCAAATTTATATACGATTGAATTAAATGGTGTAAGTGAGGATGTTTACAACAAAGCCACTGATTTTATTCAGGCACATGCACTTCGTTTAAACTACAGACCGGAGGTTTCCACAATTGACTGCGAATTTCCGGAGGATCTCGATCCTGACAAGGCACCCGAATTAAAAGAGGCTGTGATCCGCAAGGTCCATCAGCAGCTTTAATCCCTTTTAAGGTGTTCATGATAAAAACAACATAGCTGTGAAAATACGGAACAATTACACAAAAATAAAGAGTTCGCTCGCGAACTCTTCGCGCGCGAGCGGTGTTGCAAAGCAACTAATTTCTTCTCCGCGAACTGCGCATCCGTGCGGAACTTTTTGCTTTGTAGAAAATTCCAGCGGAATTTCCTATAAAGCAAAAAATAAATTCCCCATCCGCAATCCTCAAGAGATTTTCCGGGTGGGGAATTTTCATCTTCCAGTTATGTTCTTGCCTATTCCAATATATTCTTGTAGCTATTCAGATAGTTACACATTTTCTTTTAAAATTCGTCTTCATCATCCTCTGCGTCTTCGCCTGTCAATGCCTCTTTTAAGGTACGCCAGCCAAGAACGGCACACTTCACACGTGCCGGCATGTGGGCAATATCGCGTAACGCGGATGCTTCCTCCAGAGAGTCAATTTCTTCCTCACTGGCTTCTCCCTTAATCATCTTCATAAAGGTTCTCCCAAGCTGTAAGGCATCCTCTTTCTTCCTGCCGATAACCATTCCCAGCATGATATCCGCAGAAGCCTGCGAGATCGCACATCCATCTCCCACAAACGCTCCGTCCACAATCGTATCATCCTCGACCTTCAGCTTTAAGAAAATATCATCTCCACAGCTCGGGTTGACACCCTCGAGAACAATGTCGGCGTCCGGCAGATCATGCTTGAATTCCGGCCGTACATTATGTTCAGTTAAAATCTCATTATAAAAGCTTCTATTTTCCATATCCCATCCGCTCCCTTACGCTTGCGATACTCTTTACAAAAAGCTCTGCCTCTTCTTCCGTATTATAAAACATAAAGCTTGCACGTGTGGCTGATCCGATTCCAAGATGCTGCAGCAAGGGCTGTGCACAATGATGTCCCGCCCGGACACAGATTCCATCGGCAATCAGAATTTCACTGACATCATGCGGATGTACCTCATCGATCACAAATGTCAGGATTCCCGTATGCTCTTCCGGCAGATCCGATCCCAGTACATGAACATGCGGCAGCTCTCTAAGACCATCCAAAGCACGCTTTGTCACCTTAAGCTCCTGCTTCTGCATCGCAGGAAATCCGATCTTCTGCACATAGTCGATTGCCGCATGCAGTCCGACCGCTCCGGAAGCATTCACTGTTCCGGCTTCAAATTTGTGTGGAAGCTCTGCGTATTTTGCGTTTTCTCTGCTCACAGACTCAATCATCTCACCACCTGTGAGAAATGGCGGCATCACTTTTAATAATTCTTTCCTTCCATATAAGACTCCGATTCCCATCGGTCCGAAGATTTTGTGCCCGGAAAAGGCAAAAAAATCTGCATCCAGTTCCTGTACATTGACTGCCATATGCGGTGTACTCTGTGCACCGTCTACCACGACAACCGCATTTTTCTCATGTGCCATCGCTGCAATTTCCTTCACCGGATTCACTCTGCCAAGCACATTCGATACCTGCGTAATGGCAACAATTCTGGTTTTCTCCGTAATCTGCTCCCGTACCTCGTCCAAATTAAGGGAACCATCCTGCCGACACTCCATGAACCGCAATACCGCGCCTGTTGTTCTTGCCACCATCTGCCAGGGAAGCAGGTTGCTGTGATGCTCCATAATGGATACTAAGATCTCATCCCCTGCCTTTACATGACTTAAGCCGTAGCTGTATGCAACCAGATTGATGCTTTCGGTTGTGTTTCTGGTAAAAATGATTTCTCTTACCGATTTTGCTCCAATAAAATCACGCACTGCCTTACGGGCATCTTCATACATCTGCGTTGCTTCAATGCTAAGGGGATAATTGCCCCGTAACGGATTGGCATTATGCTCTTTATAGAACTCTTCTTCCGCATCAAGGACAGCCTGCGGACGCTGCGAGGTTGCTGCATTATCAATATAAATCCAGTCATGCTCCATGCCAACGTCCTTCCGAAATCCCCGGGAAGTCAGCAGGGGAAAATCGCTCCTGTAATCTGTCATATGCTGTTCCCTCCCAGTTCTTCATCAATCATTGCGGTAAAAGCTTCGTCTGCAATAAGGCTCTTTAAACGCTCAACACCGGCTCTTGCCATCATATCTTCTGCCTGTTCCCTGCTGATCCCTCTGCTTGCCAGATAGAACAGTGTATCCTCATCCAGCTCTCCAATCGTTGCACCGTGGTTACCTGTTACATTTTCCTCCGAACAAAGAATCACCGGAACCGTCTTATTCTCCACGTCCTCGCCCAGCATCAGCACGGTTTCCTGCTCGTTTCCTACGGAATCAGAAGCCCCTGTCTTAAAATCAATCGTTCCCCGGAAAATCTTCTTCGCTCCATCCCGCAGGGAGCCCTGTACATTAATTTCACTTTCCGTACATCTGCCCAAATGGTTGACTACCTCATTCATATCAATGACATGGGTATGCTCTCCAATATATCCGATATCACTCTTAAAGCTGCTTTTCTCACCCTTTAAATCGATCGCTGTGTCCGAATAAATATCGCCTTTTCCAAGATAAACCTGAACCAGTTCGATACGGGCATTCTTTTCACAGAATCCCTGAATGGTATTATATACAAGAGAATTCTCTGCGCTGTGCTGTAACTGGATGAGACGGACATGCGCTCCCTCCTCCAGAGTCAGACTCGTGTACACGGCAAGCTTATTCTCCGGCGTATAATCCATATAAACGGTGATCTGCTCGTCCTTTGCCGCATGAATATTAAATTTCTTACTGCTGTATTCTCCCTCTCCCTGAACGGAAAAATAGACAGGTTCTTCTTTCACCGCCACATTTTCTTCCGGAAGTACGGTTGTATGTTCCATATCCCAGGGAAGCTTTGTCTCATTGACCTTCAGCCAATTCCAGGTCTTCGATGGGAGCTTATTGATCATCATATCTGTCATGGCCTTCTCTCCTTATCCTATACTGCCCTTCATTTCAAGACGAATCAGATTATTCATTTCTACGGCATATTCCAGCGGAAGCTCTTTTGACACATTATCTGCGAATCCGCTGACAAGAAGCGCTCTGGCATCTTCCTCGCTCATGCCTCTGGACATTAAATAAAATACGGCATCATCACTAATACTTCCGATCTTTGCTTCATGTCCTACGGCTGCATCCTTTGTCCGGATGTCCATAGCCGGTATTGTATCCGAACGGGACTCGGAATCCAGCATCAGGGACTGACAGGAAACCGCAGATTTCGACTTCTTCGCTTCCTTATTAATCACCACACTGCTCCGGAAGGTGCTGATTCCACCGCCTTTACTGATGGAACGGGTATTCATATAAGAGCTTGTATTCGGCGCGGCATGGACCACCTTCGCACCGGTATCCAGATTCTGTCCTTTTCCGGCAAAGGTTACACCGGTAAATTCCATCCTGGCGCCCTCTCCCTTTAAGATACTCATCGGATACAGACAGCCGACATGGGAGCCAAACGAACCGGAAACCCATTCAATCGTACCGCCTTCCTCTACAACTGCTCTTTTTGTATTGAGGTTATACATATTTTTAGACCAGTTTTCAATGGTCGAATAGCGCAGCTTTGCATTTTTCTTCACATAAAGCTCCACGCATCCGGCATGAAGATTGGCTACGTTATATTTCGGAGCCGAACATCCTTCGATGAAATGCAGGCTTGCTCCCTCATCCACGATAATCAAGGTATGCTCAAACTGTCCTGCGCCTTTGGCATTCAGACGGAAATAGGACTGCAGCGGAATCGATACCTGCACTCCCTTCGGCACATAAACAAAGGAACCGCCGGACCACACTGCTCCATGCAGTGCTGCAAACTTGTGATCCCGTGGTGTCACCAGCTTCATAAAATACTTACGCACCATATCCGCATATTCACCCTTCAAGGCGCTTTCCATATCCGTATATACGACACCCTCTGCTTCCACTTCCGATTTTACATTATGATAAACCAGCTCGGAATCGTACTGGGCTCCCACACCGGCTAAGGACTTCCGCTCTGCCTGCGGGATTCCCAATCGTTCAAAGGTATCCTTGATATCCTGTGGTACATCCTTCCATGATCCCTGCATCCTGGTATTCGGCCGTACATAGGTGGCAATATGGTCAATGTCCAGACCATCGATGGAGGGTTCCCAGTTGGGAACGGGCATTTCATTATAAATTTGCAGGGATTGAAGGCGAAACTGCTGCATCCACACAGGATCATCCTTTTCCTTCGACAGCTTGTCCACAATTTCCGGAGTCAGACCCTCTTCCATACGATAAGCATCTTTTTCTTCATCACGGATATCATAGATGCTGCGGTCAATATCATCTACCTGACTTTTCTCTCTCATTTTACGCACACCTTTCTTTCCGGAATTCATGGCTGTCCCCAACCTCATCCGGAACTATTTTTACCCGGTACTAATTGACTGCTGTGAACTCCTCAAATCCCTTTTCATTGATTGTATCTACCAGAGAAGCATCACCGTTTCTGACAATTTTCCCTTCCTCCATGACATGGGTAACATCCACATGCAGGGATTCCAGAATTCTCGTACTGTGCGTAATAATCAGAAGACTTCCCCTGCACTGCTCCTTATATAGCTGGATTCCTTTGGAAACCGTCCGTACAGCATCGACATCAAGACCGGAATCCGTTTCATCCAGAATCGCAAGCCTGGGCTCTAACATCAGCATCTGCAGAATCTCCGCTTTCTTTTTCTCTCCTCCGGAGAAACCGACATTCAGATCACGCTCTGCATAGGACTCATCCATGGAAAGCAGCTTCATAGTTTCGGAAAGCTTCTTCTTAAAGTCCCACAAGCGGATCCGCTTTCCTGATTTCTGCTCCAAAGCACTGCGGATAAAGGAACTCAGCGTCACTCCGGGCACCTCGATCGGATTCTGGAAGGATAGGAAAATTCCCTTCTTTGCACGTTCATCCACTGACAATTCTGTAATATCTTCTCCATCAAAAAGAATACTGCCGGAGGTAACTGTATAACGGGGATGTCCTGTAATGGCATACCCCAATGTTGATTTACCTGTTCCGTTCGGTCCCATGAGTACATGTGTCTCATCACTTCCGATGGAAAGGTCCACTCCGTCCAGGATTTCTTTATCTTCTACATTCACATGTAAATCTTTAATTTCTAACAAAGTATGTTTTGACATTTGTTTTTCCTCCTGCTTCGCATCCGCTTGGTTTTCTCTGAGGCTCATTACATCTTTTATTAATTAATTTACATACACTCGCAAACCCGCACTTCGTGCTTTTCATCCTGCTTCGCAGGATTTTTGCTCGTTAATGAGCCCAGAAAACCAAATGTCTGCTTCGCATCCGCTTGGTTTTCTCTGAGGCTCATTACATCTTTTATTAATTAATTTACATACACTCGCAAACCCGCACTTCGTGCTTTTCATCCTGCTTCGCAGGATTTTTGCTCGTTAATGAGCCCAGAAAACCAAATGTCTGCTTCGCATCCGCTTGGTTTTCTCTGAGACTCATTATATACCCATTTACCTACCGTGTAAATAGGTTAATTAATAGTTTTTACTTTTCTTATACTTTCCTGTAACACCGCATAACTCTTTTTCTAAAAAAATATGCAGATTTACGAGCGTAATCTGCACATTTTTATTTCACATTTAAATATTGCCAAATAACCTTTTATCAGTCCGGATATTTAATCAGATCATAGAGCTTTCCATTCTCACCAAAGTCACGTGTTCCCTCTAATTTCATGCCAAGATGCATATACTTGTCGCACTTTGATTGTGCATCGGTATCAAGAATTACCGGAACATGGAGACGGTTTCCTTCTGCAAAAGCCATATCCAGGAGTTTGCGCATATAGCCCTGTCCCTGATATTCTTCTGTCACACACACCAGACCTACAAATATGTATGGTTTCTTCTCTTTATCCATACGGTCCTTCAGATCCGGACCACCCTTCGACAATACCTTGAAAAACTGCACCAGTTCCTTAAAATTCATTGACTGGAACAATCCTTTTACCAGTTCCATACCGGCTTTCAGGCTTACCTTCTGTCCCGGCAGCTTATAGGCAATGTAGCCTTCTCCACGCTCACTCGTGGTATACAGCATACCACCCTTCAAAGCCATACGCACATAACTGTTGATATAAACTGCTGCCGCTTCCTGACTGCGGTAACACGATACCAGCCCCTTTTCTTCGCCATAATCATAGTAGCCAAACGCATGACCGATTTTCTGGATTTTTGATTCCTCAAGTTCTTTGATATGCATTGCTTCTTCTCCTTACACAATTTTTATTATAGGTTAGTTCATACTAACCTATATGTCAATATATAACACGTATTTATATGAGGCCGTAATTCCTATGTAATATTTCTTTCTTAACTTTTAATCTTTACACAACCTTCAACTACATCTGGATTATTCTTAGATGTAATTTTGTATGGTATATTATTAATCTTATTTTTTACAAAAAGAATTGTCGGAAAAGCAACAGTCGTATTATGCTTTATGTAATCTACTTTAAGCTTTACAATATACTTGTTTTCGCTTGAATAAAATGCATAACAAAACACATTATTTAACTCATCATCGAAATCATCACTATAATCTGGAACATATCCCGGCAAACCATACGAATGGGATATGTAAGGAGTTCTTCCATTTTGCTCTGATCGTGAATATTCAATATATTCCGATGTACTTTCAATTCCAAACAATATGCTCATATCACAATCTGTTAGCAAATATTCCATCTCTGTATTATTAAATTTAGGAAATTCACTTAATGTAAATAAAGAATCTTTTGGAACTTCAAATGTAATTTCAACATCTTCATCCACTGCTTTACCACAATTCTGAATTGCCAATTTAATGCAATTCATTCCAGAAAATGCATTCTCAACTGGAGCCCATTCCAAGGCTTTAGAAATAGTTTCATGCAATTTTTTTATTTTCCAATATTTTTGCTCTTCTTCGGGCGTTCCGTTCAACTTAGGACCACTGAGTGGATTTGATGTCAAAGTACCTTTTCTTAAATTTCCAAGTTGAAAAAAGGAATCCGACAACTCGCACTCCAACTGTTCAGCCACAACAGTAATAAACTCTTTTTCATGTTCATCAATATCAACGGGACTTGTGAAACTTGTCAAAAAAGTATTAGCTGTAGCAGTTCTACTACCCACATTTATATCAGAAATTTCCTGATACATATTCTTAATCAAAGTAATGTATTCCTTCATAGAAATCTCTGTATTTAACACAAATGGGCATATTACCGCTCCTTCTGTCAATCTTCCATTTTGATCAATACCCAATAACTTTAATTCTGAACGATAATCATTGACCGTTTCTTTTACTCTCTTTTCTGACAAAAAATACATGCAAAGATGGGCGAAAAATATCTTTTTAAATTGTTCGTTTGATGAATAGGTAAAATATATTCCTCTATCTTTATATTTGTCACGGAATGTTTGTATCTTTTCATAGCCATCATCATCCTTTTTAGATGGTGAAACAGGCTTATCTGAAAAATACATAAACACTTGTTTTCCAGATTGAAGCATAATTTCAATTTCTTCTTCTGTTCCAGAACCATATTCATCAGTAGGTGAACCAAATCTCGTCCAAAAGATTGCGACGGCTGCGTCACATTTACTTACGAATTGTTCATTAAGTAAATCCTGCGGTTTTCCTCCAGACTGGGCATAAGAACTCTTGCTCCAATGACGAGTTTTTATTGTGATTCCTAAAGTTTCAGCATACAATTCATTAAATTCATCTACCGCTGATTCAATCAATGCAACTTCTTCCTTAACATCACCCGGACATGAAATTAAAAGATTATACAACGTTACATTTTGAGCCATTAATTACACCTCCCAAACGGTTTCATCCCCACATATATTACGGATTTTAAGACGGCAAGGCTAAATAGATAGTCTGTATAGGAAACACCATAAAATGCATTCCGAAAGAATTCATTATAATCAATTCCCGCTGGATCTTTCTTTATTTGTTTTTCCAGCTTTTCAGATACCTGTTCACTTCTATCATTTGTCAAACGTGCATATTCAAATAATGCAGCAGCAGCCGGATTCTGAAATAAATATTCACGAGTAGATTTAGACAATTCTATTTCATTCAAATCAATAGAATTAAAGAATCCTTGGCAAAACAGCTGTGCCAACGAATTACATTCACAAGCAATTTTTAAAAATAGATACACTTTGATGGCCTCAATCTGAGCATCTCGCATCTGCCCTGTTTTTTTCTATATATTCAATTAAATTTTTAACCGTGCAATGTTCTGATTTGTATCATTGAGTACACTTATTTTCTATCATTTTATAGAACATGTATTTACTCCTTCCTTTAAAACATATATCATCCAATTTTCTCAAAGTGCAAGTTTTGCCCTTTTATATTGTATTTTGAATTGCTTTTTTAATACGAAATCCTAAAATAATCCAAATAAGCTTTATACTTATCCTGTGCTGTCAGACAGGTATCTGTCAAATATCCTTTTTCATTATTCCATTCTTTCAATCCACGATAATAGAACATTTTTAGACTATCCTCGATGATAAACGGAACAATATTGTATTTCAGACATTCTTTAAACATAATCAATCTACCTACACGACCATTTCCGTCCTGAAATGGATGAATACGTTCAAACTTCACATGGAAATCCAATATATCTTCAAAAGTCTTTTCTTCTTTTCCGTTATATTCTGCCAACAGATTTTTCATTTTATCAGCAACTTCTTCTGGTAATGCAGTATCTCTTCCACCTACTTCGTTCGGTATTTTTTTATAATCACCTACAACAAACCAATCTTTTCTGGAATCACTGGTACCATTCTTCAGAATCAAATGTAACTCTTTGATAAACTTCTCTGTCAGTGTTGCTCTTGCATTATCAATAATCATATCAATACAGCGAAAATGATTTGCTGTTTCAATCACATCGTCTACATTTAATACTTCTTTTTCTACACCTATGGTATTCGTTTCGAAGATATATCTGGTCTGATCGTGTGTCAGGCGGCTGCCTTCGATATGATTAGAATTGTATGTTAAATCAATTTGTGTCTTATGGTAAATTCCGCCAGAATACTTGTCTTTTTTCTGCTCCTGTAAAATTTCCAACAATGTAATCAAATGTTCTTTCTTCTTGTTGGAACGCTCTGGTTTTTCAGCAATTTCAGGAATTTCCCAAGTCTTTCCTGTAAGAAATGCACCGTTCACTCGTCCATGAGCACAATAATTTCTAACACTACGCTCTGACATATTCCATTTTTTTGCTATTTCAGCAACTGAAAGGTATCTCATCTGCTATCCTCCACCATAAATCAACACACATACTAATTTACTGTTTAGTATATCATATTATCGGCAAAAACACTATTCATTTTCTCTATTGTATTTTCATTTTAGCCGATATATAACGTCTTTTTTCTTTAAAAAAAGACGTAAGTTTTCCCTACGTCTTGACCACCGATTCAATCTTCCAAAGGTATAAATATACCGACATCCTTTATAATAGACTTAATTCATTTCCCGTAACATAAGCCTCGAGAGTCTTCAGAATCATCTGGACACTGTTCTCAAAAGAGGCCTGCACGAAGGTTTCACGGAACTTCCACATCGCATAAATGGATTTCATCAGATTCACAACCGTTCCATAATCCACATCCGGACGCACATCACAAATCAACGTCAGCCATTGCTTTAGCTGATCCTTCTGTCTGGACGGATCAAACAGATGATACTCCTTCATATGCTGCTTCATCCACAGAAAATCATCAATATCAATGCTGTTCATTAAATCATAATCACTGAAAAGATATTCCCGGAAAAGTTCAAAAAATTCCTTTGCCGTCATCTGTGTCCTTCCGGCTAATTTTCTCTGGATCATCCCTTCTGTCTTCTCATTTACATATTGCATGAGCGCATACAGATACTCTTCCTTGGAAGAATAGAATAAATAAAAGCTTCCCTTTGCAATTCCGCAGCTCCTGGTAAGCTTGTCCACCGTGGTTTTCTGTATCCCATGCTCTTTAATTAATTTTATTCCTGCAAGAAAAAGCTCTTCCCTGATCTTTTCCTGTTCCTTTTCTGTAAATCCTGCCGGCATAATTCCTCCTATGACTAAATCCAATCACCTGGTCACACTAAAGTATCATTCCCCCTCTTTCATAAACTAAAAGCAGGGTTCCATCCTCTACCGATACCATTGCATTCTGACCGATAAAGGAATTGCTTACGCCCAGTGTAAAATCAGAGGTCAGACTCCCGACATATTCATACTTAAGTCCCCGTATCACTACACCGTCCGCCTTGTCACTCAGACAGATCACCGACAGACTTCCCTTAAGAGCGGAAGAAAATGTTTTGCAGCCGTTCCACAAAATTTCCATCCGGATGCCGTCACCCATCATCTGGATCTGGCAGCCCTTCTTTGCATACAGACTCATCAACTGCACATTGGCAAAAGTATGGGAAACCCGTGCTCCGCCACAGCCACCATAAATCAGGATTTCATGGTATCCCTTTTCATAAGCCTTCGCTACCGCCAGCCCCATATCCGTGTCATCCTTTTCAACCGGAACAACCTCATGCGGAATCTCTCCGATTGCCGCTTTAACTGCTGCTTCCGTCAATATATCATTATACTTAATGGAATCCAGATCTCCTACCAGAAAATCCGGACGCAGCTTATTTTTCAGTAAAAATCCCAGACCTCCATCAGCAGCAATGACATAAATATCCTTTTTCATTTCCGGCTTACGGCATCCGCTTCGGCAGGTTGCACAATCGTGGGTGCAGCTTTCCTCCTGTGCTCCGCAGCCTGCCCATCTAAGCAATGCAAGTAATTGTGCGGCTTCATTTCCCATCGGTGAAGCACCGATGATGACAGCCTGTTTATATTCTCTGGCAATCTGATTCATGATGGATTTCCTATCCTTTTGTTATTGTCCTTCTGTTATCATTTTTACAATAAAGGTAACTATTCAGCACCCCATTCGTAAAACCGTTGCTAACGCAACTTGAGTTTTACTCATGTGGTTACTTCGCCATATAAAATTGCTATTCTGTTTGAATGCAAGCATTCACAGAAAGCAATTTTGCATGGCTCTGAATAGTTACCAATAAAGCAAATATTGCTATCGCTTAATAAAGGAAGGATCTTCCTCAACCAGCTCAATAAATGCCTGTGCAACATCCGGATCGAACTGTGTTCCCTTTCCATTCTCCAGTTCTCCGATGGCATACTCCACACTTAGCTTTTCCTTATAGGCTCTGCGCGATACCATGGCATCGAAGCTGTCACACACCGCAAGAATTCTTCCGAGAATCGGAATCTCCTTTCCCTTGATTCCATTTGGATAGCCCTTTCCGTCATAGCGTTCATGATGGGATAGAACTGCCGGAATCACATAGTTCATATGAGGCAGAAAACGAATCATCTCAACCGATTTTTCCACATGGGTTTTAATCACCTCATACTCTTCCTTCGTAAGCTTTCCCTTTTTCTTTAAGATATCATCCTGAATACCGATCTTACCAATATCATGAAGCAGTCCTGCCACCCTTGCTGTCTGAATATCCTCCTTTGGAAGTCCCAGCTTCATGGCAAGCCTCTCTGCATATTTTGAAACATTTTCAGAATGCTCAAAGGTAAAAGAATCTTTGGCATCAATTGCTGCCATAAGAGAAAAAATGGTCGGCGATACCTGATTATACCACTTTTCGTTGTCCTGCTTCTTTTCCTCTAAATCTTCCTTTTCATAAACCTCAATACAATTCTTGCCGTTTTCTTTCGCATAAAATGAAGCCTGTCTGGCCTGCCGGAATAACTCTGTCGCATTTTCTGCAATCAGAATATCACAGGCAATGCCAATACTGAGGGTAATAAGCTGAATTACATTCGGCTTATCCTTTGTTGTTTCGAGCATTACAGTCTGAACCTGCTTCGCAAAGGAAATCAGATTGTCCTTGCGGTTATCCGGCATAATAATCAAAAACTCATTGCCACCTACACGAAATACCTGTGTATCTTCATCTGCAAGCTTCCGCATCTGTTCTGCTACCCAATGCAGGACTTCATCACCTGTACTTTCCCCATACAGATCGTTATACAGTTTAAAATTATCAATATCCAGATAAATCATCCCGGCAGTATGAATCCGGATATCCAGCTTTTCAAGGCATTCCCGGCAGTAATTCCAGTTATATAAACCGGTCAGTCCATCATGGATCGACACCTGATACAGCTTTTCATAGGCATGAATACTCTTCAGCACACCGGATATACTGTTTCCAACCTGCCGGATACAATCCACTTCATCATAAATAAACCGGTTCTTTCTATAAAGCTCTACATATAAAAACCCATAAACCTGGTTATCGTATTTAAAAACAGCAGCGGCAGGATCCTTATAAATCCTGTCACTGTTGCAGAATCCACGGATCTGTGCTTCTACCTCCCCGCTTAACGGCTGTCTTCCATTCTCTGTATAATCTGTAAAATGTCCTTCTTCTTCTTCAATAATATGCACATGAGAACCCGTTACCGCAGCACTTAAGGTATCACGGATCATCTGATACAGAACCTTTTTGCTCACAACAGATGTCACTTCATCCTGAAACTCTTTCAGATGATCTACAATATATTTCTTCTTTTGTAACAGGGCATATTCCACTCTTTTCTTTGCAAAGGCTAAAATCAAAACACACCACAGACATTCTGCAACAATAAATACAATAATGGTCTGCTGATCAAAACCTGTCATCTGTACAGATAAAATATGATTCATATTCCAATCAAAAAACAGGATGGGAAGGAATGCAGCAACCGCTGCTGTAAAATATACAACTCCGGCAATAATCCGTGACGAGAACGAAAAGAGATACTGCTTGTAAATCACATAGACAAGACAGACTGCCATACATACACCGCCAAGTGCATCCAGGGATAAATTTCTGCCCCATGGCAGAAGACAGCAGACATTTCCTGCAAAGAGCAGCAGGATTCCCAGAAGCAGGGGACCCAGCTTACGGCGGTATTCATAACGTGTCCCGATTTTGTTATGGGCAAGAACCGTCACATAGACTAAAAACACTATTTCTGCTGCGATCCATAGCCACATCCCGCCTCTTGGATGATATACATAAGAAATAGTTCCATCCGGTAATACCTGCATTTCAGGAACAGGAAGAAGACAGCCTGTAAATGCATTCAGGATAAAAACTGCCAGAGTCACCAACATACAGACATTCAACAGCCTTGTCTTTCCTGTAATTTCAAGGACACAAAAAAGAAATCCATAAACCGCTATAGGTATAATAAGCAGACCAAGCATCGAAAACTGATACCAGAATGCTGCCCCCGGACTGATTTGCAGACGCATCAGCATAGATCCCATAGTCCAGCACAGAAGTGCCGTCAGGATCATTCTCAGATAGCGTATTACCTTTTCATCTCTTGGAATACTGATAAAGCAGGATGATAAAAACAGGTAACACGCAAAAGTTCCTATCGAAATAACAATATAAAAATTTCCATTCATCAACAGGTTCATTAAGCTTCCCATTATTCAGGTCTCCTGTCTTTGTAATTTACACATCCCCACAATTCAATGAAAATATACTATAAACTGCAAAATATGTAAAGTAAAAAGAGACAGGAGCAAGCAGCACTTCTTTTACATGATCTTTTTAATGTAAAAACCTGTCTCTGTCATTGGAATATATACCTTCTTTATATTTATGAAATTTTCCGACTATCCGATAATAGGAAAAGAGGGTTGTCTTCCTGTTTATCTGGTGAGCGTAGGGCTCAACGAATGGCAATATCATGTCATTTGCGAAAACGGTGATAATTATGCCAAGGCTCTTTATTGTACAAAAGGCAGCGGCATTCTTATCATAAATGATGAGAAGCATATAATAAATCCGTATACTGCTTTCTTTATTCCTGCCGGCTGTCCGCATGAGTATTATTCGACAGACGATTCATGGGATACACATTGGATAAAGCCTTCCGGAGACTCCTGTACCGAAATGCTTAAAGCCCTCGGCTTTGACAAACCTAAAATCTTTCCACTTCCCAAGAAAGAAATAACATATCTTGATCACTGTTTCAGATGTATGCACGAGGCTCTCCTGTCTGACAGGGTTGATGGAAATTTCAGAGCATCCGGTTATTTATACAGCTTTTTTATTGAACTGAGCCGTCTTGCTACAATAGGAAAAGGCAGTGTACAAATAAGTCCTGCGCTAACAAAAGCAATCGCTTACATTGATGAAAACTATATGAAACAACTCGATCTTAATTCCATAAGTGAATCTGCAGGTGTTTCTTCACAACATTTGTGTAGATTATTCAGACAGACTTTGAACTGCCGACCAATGGAATACATCACAAAGCGTAAGATACAGGCCGCTAAAATACTTCTGACGGAAACACAGCTAACTATCGAACAAATAGCTGAAGAAACAGGCTTCTGTGACAGCAGCTACTTTTGTAAAATTTTTAAAAGAAACGAGTGTATTACTCCTTATATTCATAACTTGTATCTTCTGTAATAACATCTGGATATAGCTCTCTGATTTTCATGAATCTCCTCCATTAACAATGTTCTTGACATAACTATATCAAACATTACTAAACATTACAACAACATTACTAACACATTATGTACGGAAATTCACAGGCTTTTCCATCTATTTTAAAGTAAGATGAGGCTCCGAAACAATATATGACATTACTCAGACATTATATCAACATTACTTATTTCCATTTGCTACCTTGGCCGCCTCTTTTTATCCCAAATATCGCATATTATTCGGGACATTTTTCAATAGACACTAAGAGTTTCCTTATAGAATTCCCATGCAAACTGCAATTTGTGTAAGCACTCCCGGAAGCTCCCATAATACCGAGAAATTCACCCTGCATTACTTCAAAAGAAACATGATCCAGTCCTGGTTTCTGCTGGTTTGGATAGATTTTGGTGATGCCTTTTACTTCTAATAGTGTACTCATAATTGATCGCTCCTCGTATGATCTGTTTGCAGATAACACCTATGCAGATGCATGTCTTGATAGAATGGTTCACAAGGCGTTCCGCCTTGAACTAAATGGCAAGAACATGCGTAATCCAGTGTAACTTAAAAACTTCCCGTTTGGAGCGGACAGCCTTCCCGCTGAAGCGTGCAGGCTGTTCCGTTCAAGCGGAATACGCAAACCATATTAATGAGATTTCGCTTTATGATTAGCTAATGTCTTGCCAGCTTTACTTTTTGCACTTTTACTTGAAGAGTTGCTCGCTAATGTTTTGCCAGCTCTTCCAACTTTTCCGCCATGGTGCACTGCCATATACCTCGACCTCCTTTGCAAGATATTCTTGTCAAAGAAACGTTCTTTTGCTATATTTAATTTGCGAGAATAAATATGTCAAAGAACTTTTTCCTTGACGTACTGCCAAGTCTAGTACTTGGCAGTATTCTATGTAATGAGTTTCCTCTATACATCTTTCTGTTGATTCAACAAATATTCCGAAAAAGTATTATCTGGCAGCCTACGCTTTTTATCTAACATCTTACTCCAAATGTTATTTCCATCCGCTTCTGTTATCAATCCTTTTCCCAATGCTTCTACCAAAATTTGCCCAGTATCTATATGCTTCAAATTGTACTTTTTGATATATATCGCAATATCTTTATAATTATTACTTGCCAAAATTCCATTATATGTTTTAGCTAATGCTATTCCTCCCGCTTCACCGCGCCCGATACTTTTTTGCCCCATTTCTCCATGCACAAGCTCTGCATACAGTTTATATTCTGCAGTATCTGTATCAATCGTTTTTACATATATATCTTTGTTATTGATCATTATATCAGCGCGTTGCTTTATATGTGGGATGCATGGATTTGATAATTCTTGATAGACAGGCTCTGGCAAAACAATTCTCCCACCATAAAGTTCATGTAATATGTTTGTCTCATTAATCCACAAAAATGCAGATAAACAATCCGTATCAAAAAATAAGTCATCAGTCATTCAGATTAGTTTCCTCCTCATCAAAATTGTATACTATATCTGCTCTATAGGCATCCATCAAAAGTTCTTCCTTTTTACCTTCCGAAATAAGACCTTTTTCTGCCATCTTTTCAACTTTACGAATATATTCACCTGTTGTGAAATATTGCTTTTTTTCATCTGTCGGAAAATATAATTCTTTACCATATCCCAGTTTAGCAGCCACAGTAGAAACTGTAATAGACTTATATTTATCAGCAACTTCATTATCGAGCAAATTATCATATACTAATCGATGAAGCATTGCCTGATGGCTTACTTGAAAAAACTGTTCTGCATCAATTACCTTTTCAAGATCCCATTTTCCTTTATTATGCTCATATTCTAACAATGCATCATATGGCATCAATAAGTAACTGGCAAATTGGTCTGCTTCTTTTTCTGAATCTGATTTGTTTCCATTCATACTCATATCACAAATGACCCTCTGCATCCCTTCTTCGTACAATACATGATACAATTCATGCGCTAGAGTAAATCTTTGTCTTCCATAAGAGGTTGTCGAATTTATACAAATAACAATATCATCCTTTTCTTTTGTACACATACCACTTATCCGTGATGATAGCGGATATCTCACTATTGTAATTTTTTTATCTTTCCAACCATTAACAATAGCAAAAATATCAATTGGAGAATATCCATCCTCGTTCCACAACCTCCGTGTTCTTAATGCTAATGAATTTAGTTCCTGAGCTGTTCTCATAAATATTAGTCTCCTATCATTTCGTTCATATAGCGAATATTCATTGCAATTTTGTTGATCACCGCTATACTTTCTAAATCTTCTGTTTGGATTCCATTAGATCTAAACGCAAAATTTAAAGGGATATAGGCATCATCTTCTCCCAATAAATAAGTATCTGAACATCCAAACAAGTTGCATATCTTTTCGATTAATAATACATTTAAACTCCTTGTTCCATTTTCCAATTTTGTAATCATCGTTTGGTCTACATCTAAATATTTTGCTAATTGTTCCTGTGTTATTTTACTTTCCTTTCTAAGTTGTTTTAAACGAATATTTTTTGTGTTGGCCTCCATTTTATATTCTCCTTTCGATAGAACACACTCAGTGCTCATTTATATTATACATATTTTTCGTCATATTTTCAATATATATATTTATATAAAATATGACAGATTGTGTATATTTGTTAATTTCTATAATTTTCAATATCCAAAATGCAGCTTCCTAGGTATTTATATCTTATATAATATGGTTTTACATTCAATTATCATACGTTCATCGTCTTCGCTAGAGATGTATATTCAGTTTTTCATCATTCACAATGTTCATGATCAGTGTTGCCAGAGAATACTCCATCTCATCTGGCTCCTCATAACCAAGGCTGATTGTAAGACTTCCCTGTGGATCTGCGTCTATCAGAAGCACTTTCTTTCCTGTGCCAATCCTATTCCAAGATTTACACATTGGGTGCTTGGATAGATTTAGTTCTCGGTGCCCGTTTTGTCTTTTCGGTGCTCCAATTACTCTTTTTTATATTTTTCGGTGCTCGCAAGCACCATAAAATAAAAAATGCAACAATGAATTTTTACGATCATTGTTGCAAAAAATCGATGCTCCCGGCGGGAATTGAACCCACAACTAGCGCTTAGGAGTTCAAGTCACTACAGAAAATCTATGTTTTTCTTGGTCAACATAAGT